>Ga0209501_10000020_pt1 | contig 215831 bp, 191 predicted proteins | sample ArcticOcean_MG_C_4_FD_187434 | JGI IMG/M metagenome (GOLD analysis project Ga0209501, IMG submission 187434) | Marine microbial communities from western Arctic Ocean - ArcticOcean_MG_CB4_134 (SPAdes) (version 2) | ecosystem: Environmental > Aquatic > Marine > Oceanic | place: Arctic Ocean... | reverse complement strand
TGACTAAATAAGATAATCTAGCAGTACTGAAATACTAATGTAATTACGTATGCTTCTCAATTCACTTACCTTAAAATAAAGTGTAACGTGTCAGGCCTATTAGAACAGTGTTTTTAGACCGCCTGGGTCTTTACTCTCTAGTTGAGCTTCCAATTCTTCAGTAGTCGTTATAGGCATAAGACAGAAATAATTATGGCATATGTGGACGGTTGTTTGTTGCCCTATCTGGTCCTTGTCTTCAAGTAGAGGTATGTTTATAAAGGATTGTTCGTCGTTTGGATTGTATCCAGCGATAACTTTATTAGGCATGTATTTTGAAAATATTGTTCTCATAAATGTTTGTCCGTTTATGTCATTTGTGTTTCCTACGATTGCAATTTCCTTTGGAGAGCTCAGGTAAAAATCTAAGCACTCTAACCAGTGTCCGAACCCGATGGGAACTTGTGCCATAAACAATTGTACAGATTCTAGTGCGGATGTGGCTATATCCGAGTAATTCTGTTGCCCGCACAATATACCTAATTTTAGCAACACATTAGTAGCCATTGAAGCTCCACAAGGTATCGCATTGTCAGTTATGTTACGAGGGCGAACAACTAGTTGTTCGTGGTCGATAGCGGTGTCGTAGAATAGCTTTTCTCCGTTATCCCAGAATAGATATATCATATCGTCTGTTAATGCTTTAGATTCGTTATACCAAATTGGATCTAGAGTATATTCGTACAGACAAAGTAGGCTTCCTATCAGGGACGCATAGTCTTCCAGAAATCCATTTATTTTGGCATGGCCATTTCTGTAAGTACGCATAAGGCGACCCTCTACACGTAGTTCGTTCAGTATAAATGAGGCATTTGTTTTGGCAATTTGCAGATAGTCTTCCCTGTCAAATACGGCTGCAGCTGACACGAAACTTTGTATCATAAGAGCGTTCCAAGATGTGAGTATCTTGGTGTCAGTCTGTGGTGCAACCCTGTCATACCTTGCTGACATCAATATTTCTTTTGATTGTTCTATGATATCACTTAAATATTCTTCCCCTACATGTAACTCCTTAGCTAGTGCAGATGAATCATTACTCCTGTTTAGTACATTGGCTCCTTCGAAGTACCCATCTTCTTCTATGGAAAAATATCTTCGGATTACGTCATATTGTTCTTTATTCAGTAGGTTCTGCAATTCATCAGATGTCCATATGAAATATTTGCCTTCGAAACCTTCGCTATCAGCATCCTGAGCCGAATAAAAGCCACCATTCTTGTCGGCCATCTCTCTTATTACATAATCCAAGGTTTCTGTTGCAATTATTTTATATTCATTTTTTCCTGTAACCTGATAAGCATGTATGTATAAATTACTTATCAGAGCATTGTCATATAGCATTTTCTCGAAATGTGGTATGAGCCACGACTTGTCTGTGGAATACCTATGGAATCCTCCACCAATCTGATCATATATACCCCCTTTGGCCATATGGTCAAGCGTGACATTTACCATGTGAAGAGATTTAGTATGATTTGATTTATCAGAATCATAATGTCTCAATAGAAATTCTAAGACCATTGGTTGAGGAAATTTTGGATATGTACCAAAGCCCCCATTGCTTTCATCAAAATGTTCTTCAATTAATCCATAAGCCTTGGACGTTATATCAATATCCAAAGGATCTTGATTAAGTGATGATTCCATATGTTTCTTTAACATCGCACTGATTTGTTCTGCTGATTCATTTATGTCATGCCTTCTGTTCTCGTAAGCATCAGCAACTGCAGATAGAACTTTTGAAAAAGACGGCATTCCATGTTTGTCCTCCGGAGGGAAATACGTTCCGCCGTAGAATGGTTTACCTTCGGGTGTCAGAAATATAGAAAGTGGCCAGCCTCCTTGTCCTCTCATACTTTGAATAGCAGTCATGTATATGGAATCTATATCTGGTCTTTCTTCTCTATCCACTTTTATATTGATGAAATGGCGATTCATAAGCTCAGCTATTTGGGGATCTTCAAAGCTTTCTTCCTCCATAACATGACACCAATGACATGCAGAGTAGCCTATGCTTAGGAATATAGCTTTATCCTCTTCTTTTGCTCTGGACAATGATTCTTCACACCAGGGATACCAATCCACTGGGTTGTTTGCATGCTGAAGCAAGTATGGACTAGTTTGTCCTGTGAGGTGATTTGGCATTTGTGTTGATCTCCATGTGATAATACTACAAATTTAGGGATGCTGATTGCACACATTTTACTTGTGAACAGTGTGTGGAGTACAGCCAATTTTAACTTGACCCTATATCTCTTGTATTATACATGTCTTGTATTATACAATCGATCTTGAGTACAACAAAGGAGAAATATGATAGTTGTTGGCCTAGCTGGGGGAATAGGTTGTGGCAAGAGTGAAGTAGCAAAAATTATGTCAGAATTGGGTGCATTTGTTATTGATGCAGACAAGTATGGTCATCAAGTATATGCTCGTAATACCTTAGGTTGGACTGAAGTGGTAGCTGCATTTGGAGATGACATCTTGGATGAGAATGGTGAGGTAGATAGGCGTAAACTAGGGCCTAAGGTTTTTGGTAAACCAGAGGAAATGGAAAAGCTGAATAATATCGCCTGGCCAAAAATCAAACAAAGTGTAAAAGAGGAAATAGACAACCAAAGAGGCATTGGTACATCGGTTGTCGTGGTTGATGCTGCTATACTAATAGAAGCTGGGTGGACAGACCTATCAGATCAAGTTTGGGTAACCACTGCTCCTGAGGATCAAGTAGTTAAGAGAGTACAGGCTAGGAATAACATTACCGAAGAGCAGGTACGAGTTCGCATAGCCTCCCAGATGGGAAATGATGAAAGAATTACCTATGCTGATGTAGTGGTTGTCAACGATCAGGGCATGGATGCATTAGATGAACACGTCAAGGCACTTTGGACTGAGCATCTTGGAAGTTAATAAATAGTTTACAGAGAGTGTGACACAATTATATGTACAAGTCGTATCAGGTAGAAGAGTATTTCATAGAGGAAGAGCCATTTTACATACCTTTGGCGGACGAGATTGAGTTATTTGAGGCGGCATATAAACAGAAAATGCCAGTGCTTTTAAAAGGGCCTACGGGTTGTGGCAAAACGCGTTTTGTAGAACATATGGCTTTTAGATTGGGTATGCCCCTAGCTAAAAGTAAGAGTGACGAAGGTGCACCTAAGGGAGTACCCTTGATGACCGTAGCATGTCACGAAGACTTGACGGCAAGTGACTTAGTTGGTAGGTACCTTCTAGAGGGTGACACTACAGTTTGGCTTGATGGGCCGCTGGCTAGAGCAGTTAAAGCTGGGGCTATATGCTACTTGGATGAGGTTGTAGAAGCTAGAAAAGATACCACTGTTCTTATACACCCATTGACTGACCATAGACGTGAACTTCCAATAGAAAAGAGGGGTGAAGTACTAAAGGCAGGAGATGGATTCCAATTAGTAATATCTTACAATCCTGGATATCAAAATGCCCTCAAAGACCTGAAGCATAGTACAAGGCAACGTTTTGTTGCCCTAGAGTTCACTTATCCGACTGTGGAAATTGAGACACGGATTATAGCACATGAGGCTGGAGTTGCTGAAGAAATGGCAGAGACTCTCGCGAGGCTAGGTGAAAAAGTGAGAAATCTCAAGGAACATGGTCTGCAAGAAGGAGCTAGCACGAGACTTCTGATATATGCGGGCAGATTGATTGCTAGTGGGATAGCTCCTAGAAGAGCATGTCAGGTTGCTGTTAGTGCGGCGCTTACGGACGATCAACAAGTGCTAAAAAGTGTAGATGAAGTGGTTTTCTCTATATTCGAATAATTGAATAAACTGTAATGTAGATTGAAAAATCCTAGAACCTGAGTGTGGTTAATTTGGCCTTTACTATAGAGTTTGTAAAATCTGCTTTGGCTAAAGTAGACCTACCAAGATCAGTCGATGAGGACGGACTTGTACAGGCTGCGGTAGCGATACTCCTGTACCCTAAAAATGAAGGTTTGTCTGTGATACTCAATAAAAGGACAGACCGCGTGGAACACCATAAAGGAGAAATATCGTTTCCAGGCGGAGGAAGAGACCCTGAAGATAGCAGTATATTGCAAACAGCACTTAGGGAGACGCACGAGGAAATGGGAGTGGACCCCAGTGATATAGAAGTTGTCGTTCAACTAGACCAAGTGTCTACTAGATCTGGGTTCTCAATAACCCCATTCGTTGCATTCATACCTTCTGATTATGACTTCAAAGTTAGTGAGATTGAAATAGCCGAAGTTTTGGAAATACCAATAGAAACCCTAATGGATACCGATAATCGCATAGAAGATGAACGGTTATGGAGCAATAATACTGTAGAGAAGCAATACTCTTATGTTTACGGCGAGCATATCATATGGGGTGCTACGGCCCGCATATTGACACAATTCTTGGGATTGTTGGGTAGAGTAACTTAAGGGGGAGTATGAGTTATCCGTCTTACGAAGAAGAATTCCGCACATTTCCATCTGAACTTGTTGATTCTTTCAACATATCGAAAGATTTTGCTCAAACTAACCTTAACGAAAAGGAATTTGAAGAATGGGTTAACATTGGGCTAGGCATTGCTAAGAGAGCTGGAAGATCATGGGAAGCAGCTAGGGATTACTTCAAAATCACCCCTTCTGTTTTGAGAATACTTCCACAGAACTATTTTATTCAATGGGCACAATTAGGAAGTGAAATAGCAATGGAATCGCCTATTGTGGCTAGTGCCTACTTTAAAGTGGGACCAGATGCTGTTAAGTCAATTAAGCATTGGGACGTTGCAGAATGGGCTCAAATAGGTAAGAAGCTTCAAGGTAGTAACAGAAGATCTGCAATACTAGCAACCAGATTTTTTGAAGTTAGCGGAGATCTTTTGGCAGTGTTGTCTTTCAGTGAATTTAGACATTTGATGTCGTTAGTTGATGATATGGCCCAGGGGTCTATTGACGAAGCTATTGAATTCCTGACACAGTCTCGGTCTGTGCTTCCGTATCTGCGAGATGATACTAGGGCGTGTTTGGCGTTAATATCTACGCTTGTGAAAACTGACTCGAGTCAGGTAACAGGTAGCTTAGAGATGGTTGGACGTGTTCTTCATAGGATAGCTAGGGTAGAGAGAGCTAGATTTTTGTCCTTGGCTGGACGAGTTGTTGAACAAGGGATAGATATTAATGCGTCATACTTCATAGGCTCTGGAGCTCAAGCACTTAGTCAAATAGACGACTACTTACATTCACAGGTTATAACTTATGGTGAAAGTTTATCTCGTGTAAATCCACAAATGACAAGTGACTTTTTTCAAGGGGTTCCACAAGCATTGAAGAAGATTAGTATAGATCAACTTGACTCTTGGTATAACGAAGGTGTTGGTATGCTTGAAGATAACGAGGGTGCTGCATCGGCTTTTTTCAGGGGTGAGTCTGCACATTCTGAGAAGATACTTGAAAGATTGTCAGTTGGAGTTGAACTCAGCAGAGTTAAAGAGATTATGCGTATGTACTGTAGGGCTTTGACAGCTATAAACATTGAAATAACACAGCCACCTGAGGGGAATAGACAGGCCAAGGGTTGGGTGTCACTTGAAAATGATATAGCTGAAGATGCTTTAGTGTTTCTACCGACAATCTCTGACAAATTTGATAATAAAGAATCAAACTTTGACTGGTACAAAGTAATGGCTACTCACCAAATTGCCCATTTAGAATTTAGGAGTTTCCTATTTTCATTGAGCGAGCCATCTCAACTATATGTAAATCAAAGAGATGAACTTGTGCGACAGTATGGTGAATTGATAAACAGTAATCATGGAGACGAAGATGGAGAAGAAAGCCATGTACCGGATATACAGATATTCTTTTCATTCTTTGAAGATACACAGTTAATAAGAGATATATTTACTTCCGCTGAAGATTTGCGTTTGGATCGTAGGGTAATCTTAGAATATCCTGGGATTAGGCACTCATATGGGATAGTACAGAAGCAAGCTTTACTTGACCGACCTTTAATAGAAGAATTGCCTGCACAAGAGGCTATGGTAGAACTGTTAATAAGATTTACTCTTCAGTATGGAGAAGAATTGATGGTGCCAGAGTCTTATGTCGATGTGGCATCGGCTCTGTGGGCTATAGTGAGACCACTTACATCACGAAGAGCAACCGTGGAAGATACAGCAGAAGCAACCATATTGGCTTATAAGCTGATATCTCATGTTAGGAATCAAGAAATGGAGTCTGATGAGTGGGAGGATTGGGGACTGGAGCACCTTCAACAGGATACAGGATATGATAATGATGACCAAGGTGAAGAGGAAAAGGAGGATTTTCAGAGCATGGTTGAACAAGTCCTTCAATCTATGCCTGATGGAGATCAAATGGAAGGTGACGAACGACCCTATAGCTCTCCTCCACAAGTTGATTATAGATCAGAATTCAAACCAGAGATGATACAACTCCTTTCATTGCTAAGGGAATCGAAACGGCAACGTGGAACTTCAGGAGACCAGATGTCGAATGAACAAATGGAAGAGTTGTTGACAAATGCTGAAAATATGTCCATGAGTGTGGCTGAAGGTGATGTGGATAGAACTGGAGTGTTTGTCACAGATGCAGTAGAGGAAATAGGTGGTAAAGGTTCACCGGAAGGTGCAGTAAAACCTGTTTCATATCCATACGATCCGGTCTTTGATCAAGAAGACCAAGGTGGACCACTGGAACTCAAAGACGCCAAATCATTTTTATATGATGAATGGGATTATCGTATGAACGATTATAGGCTTAGGTGGTGTCTGTTAAGAGAGAAAGAGATGGGTGAAGGAGACACTGGTTTCTATGGTGCTACATTAGAGAATTACTCTAATTTAGCCAATCAGATTAGGCGTCAATTTGAACTGATGGCCCCGCAGGGCTTTAGGAAAACAAAGCGTCAACAAGATGGAGATGAACTTGATTTGGATGCAATTATTGAAGCGGTGATAGACAGAAAATCTGGATTGACTCCATCGGAGAAGGTTTATAATTTGCGGAATAAGGTTCAAAGAGATGTAGCAGTAGCTTTTCTGATTGATATGAGTGCTTCGACAGCAGAGGCCATAGACGAAACTAGAAGACTCGCTGACGAATGGGATGCGCCTGATGACCCACTAGAATATATGTTTTGGCTTCGTAGCCGCAGAGGTGAGGGGGTTAGACGAAGCTACAAAAGAATAGTAGATCTGGAGAAAGAAAGTCTAGTACTTTTGATTCATGCGATAGAAACCATTGGAGATGCTTACGGGATATACGGGTTTTCTGGTTATGGCCGTGAGAATGTAGACTTTTACGTTATTAAGGACCTGAACGAGATGCTATCTGACAAAGTGAAACGAAGATTGGATAAGGTGGCCCCATTACAAGCGACTAGAATGGGACCAGCTATACGTCACGCCATATCTAAGTTAGAAAAGCAAGATGCACGAACAAAATTCTTCTTCCTTGTTAGTGATGGGAGGCCACAGGATAGGGGTTATAGCAGAGAAGGAGTTGAAAAAGAATATGCAATACATGACACGAAAGTTGCCTTGATGGAGGCTAGGCGTAAAGGCATAACTCCATTTTGTCTGACAGTAGATAAGGATGGGCATGACTACCTGAGGGAAATGTGCCAAGATATGAATTATGAGGTTCTTGCGGATATACATAACTTGCCACAGAGGTTACCTCAGCTATATCGCAACCTAACTGTATGACCACAGATGTGGGTGTTGGTTTGTCGGGATTATCTAAAAATGTATTGTGTAATAGATAACTACTCGTAAGAAATAGAATTGACAGTATCAATCAGCGAATATATATTAGTTAAGCGGGTTATATCGAGTTTAGAAATTTGGTCTGGAGATTATCTGAAGTTTAGAAAAATCAATATAAGGAGTGGAAATATGGCTTATGTACCGAGTTCTGGAGTCATTAAGTACGAGAAGAAAGACAGAGTGGCTTGGGTTACATTAAATCGCCCTGAGGCGATGAATGCTCTAAATACTGAGATTAGGGTCGCAATAACTGAAGCTATGGGAGAAGTCGAACGAGATAATGATGTTTTGGTTGCGGTGTTGATAGGAGAGGGTGGTAGAGCGTTTTGTGCAGGTAATGATTTGAAAGAGCAAACACAGTTGGATACTGCGGTAGGTGGGGCTGGATCTCGCAATACACCTTCTGGTAGTCAGTCAGTTTATGAATGTCTTAAACCCACAATAGCAGCGATAGATGGATATGCTCTTGCTGGTGGCATGCAACTTGCTAATAGATGTGATATTCGCATTGCCACAGAGAAATCACGTTTTGGTATGCCTGAACCGTTAAGGAGCCTAACTCCAATAAACCTTGTTGACACTATGGAGATGGGGTTCGTTCCAATGGGTGAAGCTATGTGGATAATTCTAACTGGGGCTCACATGACGTCGACGAGGGCTTATGACATTGGTTTAGTTCAGGCTTTGGTTCCTGATAGAGATGCACTTATAGAAGAGGCTAATAGAGTTGCTGGGTTGCTTAAGCTATGTGCGCCGCTAGCACTTCGTGCACTTAAGAATGGTGTTAGATTGAAGCATAACCCACCTACTCCGCCAGCTGGAGTGCTTTTGCTAGACCACCTGAAAGAATTGAATGCTCCTCTCCAAGCTGCAGTAGCTACCAGTGAGGATAGGATGGAAGGCCCTAAGGCTTTTGCTGAGAAGAGAGAGCCAAATTGGAAAGGCCGTTAAAAGGCTGATTTAACATTTCCTAGACTAGGATTGGGACTGTGTATCTCACTTTCCATCCCCCCAATCCTAGTTTTCGCCGTAAGCCAATCTGGTATGTGACTAGGAAACTCAAGTTTCTACACACAGAGACTAGTTACAATTGATTCCATAATTCTAACAGTGTGTCCATTGTGGCTCGTTGCTTTATGTTTTGTCTTTGAGTTGTATATACCTTAGATATACTTATAGTTTTTGACGGTAAGGAGATACCGATGTGTACTGTTCCTGGTCTGTTTCTCTCCACGTAATCGACTCCAGCTACCCCAGTGATTCCTATACCTATATCTGTGCCCATATACTCTTTTATAGCTATTGCCATGCTTTCAGCAACTTCAGTACTGATTACACCATATTTTTCTATTACCTCTTGGCTTACTCCAAGTAAAGTTTTGATAGAATTGTTGTAGGAGACATAACCTCCTTTAAAGTAACCTGAACTTCCGGATACCTGTGTTATCGTATGGGCTAGGAAACCTCCAGTACACGATTCCATTGTAGCTAACGTGAGCCCCAATGCTGTTAAGTGCAATCCAATCTGTTCTTCAAGATCTTGGTCGTCTTCTCCCCAAATATAGCCGCCAAGAATAGATTTGATTTCTTTTTCTACTGGTCTGATTAATTCACTGGCCTTTTCGTAGTCCTTACCATTTGCCCTTATCCTAAGGTGCACACCTTGTGCTTGTGCATACATGCCTAAGTTAACTGTGTGTAAGTGGAATAAGTGGGCTACTTTTTCATTTAAGAGTCCTTCGCCTGCACCGAACGTCTTAAGTGTTTTGGTGACGGTTACTTGTCCTCTTTTAAGGCTAAGTAGGTTTCCTACTACTTCTTTTTCCCAAATGCTTCGCATTTCTGAAGGTGGCCCTGGCATAGCAACAATAATCTTGTTGTTCTTGGTTACCCACCAGCCTGGTGCAGTCCCGTTGATATTTGGTATAGACTTTGAAGAATTGATCAATGTAGCTTGCTTGAGATTACCATCTGGCATCGGGATATTACGCTGTATGAACCTTTGTTTAAGCACTTCCAGTGATTTTGGATCTACATAGGGTTTCTCATCCAATAATGAAGCGATGGATTCTCTTGTAAGATCGTCTTCAGTCGGACCCAGTCCTCCGGTAGTGAAAATTATATCTGCAACGCTAGAAGCGTTCTGTAGGGTTTTACTAAGAGCCTCAATGTTGTCGCCAACTTGTGATATGCCGATTAATTCTATACCAAGAGATGGGAGCTTTGAAGCAATGTATGGAGCGTTAGTGTCGACTAACTCTCCCATGATTAGTTCTGTTCCTATGGACAATATATAGGCTTTCATATTGTTTCTGCTATATTATGCGTTATGGTTACATAACTAACTGCGTATATACGAAGATATATGTTCAACCTACTTCGTATATACCTTACTCATAAAATTAGTCATAAGTGATGCAATTGGCATAAATGTTGATTATTTATCTAATCTTTTCGATATATCTTTGAACCGTTCAACCCAATCAGAGGAAATGCGAAATACATCAGGTTTGCTGTCAGCTTTTGTAGTAAACCCATAATAAGAGATTCCGTCCTCAGCTTTAGATCCGATGTTTATTAATGTCTCAACCTTCACCGTAATATCGTTTGACGTTAGATCCCTCGTCTTTATAAGCAAAGTGAGTGAAGGAGTATCTAAGCCATATTTAGCTAAATCACTGGATGCGAATTCTACAATCTCTTGAAGTTTGGGTTTAGTCATCGAAGCTAGTATTTCACCAATATCTTCATTCGTGATAGTAATATCCTGGGAACCAGTCGGCACCCAACCATCAGCCGATTTAGCGACACCAAATTCTATAGCGGAAGATTTTACAAGAATTTCATTAATTACTGATGGGTATATATTGTAGTACCAATGTGGATATGGGGGTTCAGTTATAAGCCTAGAGAATATATCTCCCCAGCCGGAGTATATAGTGAATACCTGTGGATAACCGTATACTTGTGCATATTGGTTAGTTAGATCGGGTGTCTTATCTCCTAGCAATATACGAACATTTCTGGCTTGAGTAAGTTCTATTTCCACAGAGGATGAAGGACTAGCTAAACCATAAGGTTCTAGATCTGTAGGTTCTTTGTCTACTAGTGTTCTATGCACTTTAGGGCCAGATAGCAGTAGGGTTATTCCCCCCCACTTATCTATACCTACGGGCAATGTCTCAGGATCCTCGAATTTCCATCGGTAATCGTTATCTAAGTAGAATACTGCTCTGTCATTATACCTAGTAATAGATATCTTCCTGATATCCTGTTGGTCTACGTTGTAGAACCAAGGAGTTTTTTCTTCTGCTTCATTTCCTGTACCGCTTTGTACTAGTAATACATACCCAGATACAAGAGCTAAAACAACCAAAAGTATAATGGAAGTCCTGAAGTTCATGGTTTTCTAACGCCTATTCCACCAAGCTATACCGGCTAGCAATATTATTCCCAGTGGCAGCAGGAACCAACTTGAGTACCGTATAAAGTCAAATTCTTTTTGAGTCAATATGAGTTGCCTAAATGCAACAGGTTTTGATCGTATAGATATCAAATCATATCTCTCAGCTAGCCAATCTACAGAGTTTATGAAGAAATCCCCGTTACTAAAGGCGTAGTAGAATTTATTGGATGCGAAATCTGAGTCTCCAAATATTACTATGGAAGTGGTTTTCGCGTCTGGATCTACCACTGTGTCAGAACCGACGGGTGCTTTGGCCTCAACTGCCATTGCCATAACATGCGGTCCTTTAACAGAATCGACTGCATAGCAGTCATTTTGATCTTTGAAACTAGTATAACAACTGAAAGGTGAACTGAAAGCCAATGGAGTCAGCGTTATGTTTTTTTCGTCTGGATTTAGAGGCAGACCTTCTGGTGCTCGCTTAATTACATCTTGTATTGCTATTGCTTCGGTGAAGAATGTGTTATCTAGAACTTTAGTTATTCTATTATCAAGGTTGTATTGATCTCTTTGAATTATAGGGCTTCTTGGATCTCCAGTAGAAGAGCTTGCTAGGTCAATTATTGATCCGTCAGCTACTTTTACGCCCCATTTGCTTAGAGTCTTGTTTATATCTACCCTGTTAGGACCGTCTATCAATAGTAGTAGTCTACCACCGTCTAGTAGGTACTTTTCGATTATATCTCGCTCGTGATTTAAGAAGCCCCCCGTGGGTCCAGCAATAATTAATACTGATGCCGGCACTTGCCCACAAGGAGTATTGTCTCCCTCAGTTGGTATGAATTCTATTTGTTTCAAATTCACTGTGCAGATTCGATAGTTTTCCCCCAGTAAACCTCTTCGCGCAAATCCATAACCATCACTACCGTCGTTCGCATCATTCACCTCTCTTTCACCATGGCCAGTTGTGAAATATATAGCTTTTTGCTTTAATCCAGTAGTGATAAGTAGTGAGCTAACCAGATGTTGTTCAGATACTTCAAATTGCTGATCAAACAGGTAAGGTGTGAATAGATGTGGTTTGTTTTTTGAATCTGGTATTTTAAAGACAAGAGTGGGGTATTCCTGTATTCCATCTCGTCTGGCTTGGGAAGGTTTAAGATCTGGATCTACAAACTCGTAAGTGAAGAGACTGCTTGTTCTATTGAATTCGTGGAAAAAATCGTCAACAGCCCTCTTGGCTAGTTCTTGGCGAGAATCGTTAGGGTCGAAGTATCCAGTGACACGAATAGGTTGGTCGATTTTCTTGAGTATCTCTTTAGTCTGTGGAGCGAGTGTGAATTGTTTAGCTGATGTCATATCCAATCGAAGAGAATTTTCAAAAGATATATATCCTAGTAGTAACAATATTATTGTAAATGCAGTTATCATTACAATAGTATTAGTAGTGTATTGACCACTGCGTGCCGTAACTGCTTCTCTCACTTCTGTAAATCTTGTTACAAATGCTATAAGTATCATTACAAGAGCCACGGCCATTAGAATCATAGACTGGGATCTGAGTTCCATGACGGTGATGTATATAGCAAACGATGCCAGAAGTATTACTATTCCAGAAAGAGAGAGAGTTAGGCTATTGTTGCTCAGCCAAGTTCTAACTTTATTCTGACTTTGTATGAATCGCCTATCTCTATTATTTTCTTGTTGGATGTTGTTGGGATCCATACTATCTCCATCTCCTAGACTCCAAAGACCTTATAGCGAGGAACAAGAGGAATGCTGTGAATATCAGGTAGTACACAACGTCGTGAGTATCTATAACGCCACGCGAGAAATCTTCGAAGTGATTTATAATTGATACTTGATCTACCACTGTTATAAATATTCCACCTACGTAATTGGAAGCTAGATTTATTACTGAGAGGATTATTAGTATTCCCATAGCTAGCGATGCTCCAACAATTTGGTTTGGTGATAATGATGATGCGAACAATCCTACAGCTAGCGTCGCCATGCCAAAAAGTATTAGCCCTATGTACCCTGTAATTATTGGACCAATATCTGGAGATCCAAATAGAATCAGTAGGAAGACTAGATATAGTGTTGGTAAGAGTGTGGAAATCAGTGTAACTAGAGATGCCAGAAATTTCCCTATGATTATCTCGTATTCTTTTAGGGGAGCAGTCATAAGAAGTTCTAATGTGCCCAGTTTTTGTTCTTCCGCCAGTAATCTCATAGTTATGAGTGGAGACAGTAGAGCAAATATTAAAGTGCTGGGCATTAGGAATCCTCGTATAGTAGCTTCAGGTAGCACTCCACTAATGCTGGTAACAAAATAATATGAAGCTAGTCCGGAATAGACAGCGATTATGATGTATGCCATCGGAGAAGTAAAATAAGTTTTTATCTCTCTCCAGGCTATGGCAATGGTATTTTTCATTGTTTCTCAGCCTCTGTAGTTGTTAAGCTGAGGAAAATTTCCTCTAAACTCATATTTATAGGTTGTAATCTTAATAACCCCCAGCCTTTTTGTGCAATTAATCCAGATATAATTTCTCGTAGGTCTTCTGCTCCGTTAGACTGCACGTTATAGCTTGCTATATCCTCTTTTTCCGTAGAACGAGTTACTTCGCTCACGCCAGGTATATTTCTCAGAGCTGTCATAATATCGGATACTGGTCCTCTTATGTCGATTTCTATACTTTCAGTGCCTCTAAGTCGACTAGCCAGATTATCTGGTCGGTCCACTGCGACAACTTGCCCTTCGTGAATTATTATTACCCTTTCACAGACCGCACTAACTTCTGGCAATATGTGGCTGCTTAGTACTACAGTGTGATCACCGCCTAGGCTCTTGATAAGATTGCGAGTCTCGACAACTTGTATAGGATCTATTCCAATAGTAGGTTCATCTAGTATAAGAACTTGAGGTTCATGTAGTATTGCTTGGGAAATCCCAACTCTTTGGCGGAATCCTTTTGATAATTTGCCTATTATTGAAGATTTATATTCACCTAGCCTACATATAGATATAACATCGTCGATTCGCGACCTGCGTCTTTTACTATCCATACCTCGGATCTTGCCCATGAAATCTAAATAATCTTCAACTGTCATATCTAAATACAGTGGAACAGATTCTGGGAGGTATCCGATCTGTTGTCTGGCAGCTAGTGAATCTGAGACAATGTCGAATCCAGCGATTCTTGCTGAACCTGATGTCGGTGGCATAAAACCTGTTAAGATGCGCATTGTAGTAGTCTTTCCTGCTGCATTTGGCCCTAGGAATCCGAGTATTTCACCCTTCATAACATTGAAGCTTATGTTTTCTATAGCGGGGAAATCGCCGTAATATTTTGTGAGATTATCTACTTCAATAGTTATATCTTGGTTTGATTCTGCCATATAATTAATCTGCCTTACGTTTTAAATACGTTACTCAACTAACATGCATAATGTGCGTGAGCTTACTTCCTTCTTACTTTATGATAAGGGATTATAGCACAGCAAAGACTAGCTTCAAGTACTAATAGAGCAATTTGACATCAAATTATATATGTGCCATATACATTGATAGTACAATTAATGGTATCTCTCAACCGGAAGGATAAGATAGCCATTATAGTGTCATGGGATATGGCTTGACATCTCTTTGTAGTTTCATTACAATTACTCTCTATTTATGTCCGCAGAATACTTCTTCAATGCTATGTCTTATTTTGTTTTTCCATTCATTGCCGTGTCGCGGCCAATAAATCTATTCCTAATTAGGTAAGGAGCGTGAACTAGTATGGACTCCTTGGCAACATTAATGTCCAAGCCAAAGTCTGGTGAGGGCAATCAAAAAAGTTATGCAAGTATACCGGAGGTACTGGATGTACCGAATCTCATACAAACCCAGATAAATTCATTCGAGTGGTTTAAGAGTGAAGGACTTGGGATGCTGTTCAATGAAGTTAGTCCTATTCAGGATTTTGACGGAGGTAGGTTTGAACTGACTTTAGTCGATCACAAATTTCAAGCCCCTAAATATTCTGAAGAGGAATGTAGGGGCAAGGAAATTACATATTCGGCTCCATTGTATGTAACTGCTAGGCTGCTTATCAGGGAAACCGGAGAGATAAAAGAGCAGCGTTTGTTTATGGGAGATGTTCCGATGATGACGGCTGAAGGTACATTCGTCATAAATGGTGCAGAACGGGTTGTGGTTAGTCAATTAGTCAGATCACCCGGGGCTTATTTTACTACTGAACACGATGCATCAAGCGACAGGGACTTATGTTTTGTGAAATTAATCCCGTATAGAGGTGCTTGGCTAGAATTCGAAACTAGTTCAAGGGATGTGTTGTCAGTAAAAGTTGACAGAAGAAGAAGGGCTCCGGTTATTACTCTTCTTAGGGCGCTTGGCTTAGCAACTGAAGAGGAATTAAAGACTATATTTAAGGACGTAGATACAGACTCTAATCACCAATATATGACAGCTACTATAGACAAGGATGTTCAAGGTCAGACTGAAGAAGAGGCATTGATAGAATTTTATAGGCGGTTAAGGCCAGGTGAACCACCTAATGCAGAAAATGCAAAGAATCTAATGCACAACTTGTTCTTTAATCCTAGAAGGTATGATTTAGGAAATGTTGGTAGGTATAAATTAAATAAAAGGTTAGGCCTTTCACTAGATTCTAGTGAAAGGACATTGACAAAGGATGATTTTCTTTCTGTTATCAGGACGATGATAATGGTCAACAACGGTCAAATAAATGTCGATGACATAGATCATCTCGGGAATAGGCGCATAAGAGCAGTAGGTGAATTATTACAAAACCAACTTCGCATCGGATTTCTCCGCATGGAACGAGTTGTTAGAGAAAGAATGACGACTCAAGCCGAACCAGAATCTGCAACTCCTGCAAGTATAATGAACGTGAGGCCCGTAGTAGCGGCAGTAAGGGAATTCTTCGGGGGTTCGCAATTATCCCAATTTATGGACCAAACCAATCCACTAGCAGAGTTGACTCATAAAAGGAGATTATCTGCTCTGGGACCTGGCGGTTTATCTAGAGAGAGAGCTGGTTTCGACGTACGTGACGTCCATCACTCACATTATGGAAGGATTTGCCCTATAGAGACTCCGGAAGGTCCAAATATTGGCCTGTTGGGATCCTTGGCTACATACGCAAGGACGAATCAATATGGCTTTATAGAGACTCCGTATCGTAAAGTCATAAGAGAATTACCTAACACCTATCATGATCTTAAGGGCCGCATTGTAACGGAGAGAATTGTTGATGATAATGGTAAAGTTATAGTTAGGGCCGGTAAGGTTCTAACCACTAATATGGTAAAGAATATAGAAGCCTTGTCTAAAAGAAGCATAAAAATAAAATCCTTTGCATCTACGGATCCGGAGGATATAGTCTACTTGGCTGCCGATGATGAAGAAAATGAATCTATATGTCAAGCGAATTCACTGCTAGATGACAAGAATCAATTTGTTCCAGATAGAGTAGAGATTCGCAGAGGCGAAACGTTTGCCTTAGAATCACCTGAGAATGTTAACTACATGGATATATCTCCTATACAGATTGTTAGTGTCTCGGCGGCACTAATACCATTTTTGGAGCATGACGATGCTAACAGAGCTTTAATGGGCTCAAATATGCAACGTCAGGCTGTGCCCCTTCTAGTTCCTGAAGCTCCCCTGGTTGGGACTGGGATGGAACGAAGAGTAGCGACTGATAGTGGACAGGTAATGGTCTCATCTGCCGCTGGGGTAGTCGTTGAAGCATCTGCAGATCGAGTCGTCGTTCTAAGTGATGACGGGGAAACTAAGGACTATAAATTAACTAAATTCCTTAGAAGTAATCAAGGAACTTGTATGAGTCAGAGGCCAATCGTTAATAAAGGAGACCTTGTAACTCAAGGTCAGCCCATTGTAGACAGCTCATCAACCGATAATGGTGAGCTTGCGCTGGGTCAGAATGTATTGGTCGCGTTCATGAGTTGGGAAGGATACAATTTCGAGGATGCCATTATCCTCAGTGAAGATTTACTTAGGAATGATAAATTCACATCTATTCATATAGAAAAATTCGAAGTTGATGCCAGAGATACTAAATTGGGTCCGGAAGAAATCACTAAAGATATATCCAATGTTGGTGATGATGGGTTGAGGAACCTAGATGAAGAGGGTGTGATATATGTGGGCGCCGAGGTGAAGCCAGGAGATATATTAGTTGGTAAGATAACTCCAAAAGGTGAAACAGAACTTACTGCTGAGGAGAAATTGCTCCGTGCCATCTTTGGTGAGAAAGCAAGAGACGTGAAGGATACTTCCCTTAGAGTTCCCCATGGGGAGAGAGGCAAAGTTATCGATGTTAAAGTTCTTTCTAGAGAGAACAAAGATGAACTTCCACCCGGGGTGAATACTCTAGTGAGGGTATGGGTAGCACAAACTAGGAAAATATCAGAAGGCGATAAAATGGCAGGAAGGCATGGAAATAAAGGAGTTATATCCCGTATATTGCCTGCTGCTGACATGCCGTATCTGTTGGACGGTACACCAGTAGATATCATCTTAAATCCTATAGGAGTCCCATCTAGGATGAATTTAGGGCAGATTCTTGAGACACATATGGGGAGAGCTGCACAGGCAACTGGAGTTAGGGTGGTAACACCGGTATTTGATGGTGCAAATGATGCGTCCGTAGAAGATGCTCTAGCAAGAGCGTGGATAATGGATAAATCAAACGCTATAGTTAAAAAATTTGATGGCACTACATCTGTAGATATAAATGTATTGAAACAATGGTTGAATGACAAGGGTTTGGATTTTGATAGGATGTTTGGGGATGACTGTCCTGGTGACGTTACCAATGCATCTCTTAGGATTTGGTTTAATGATGAAGTAGGAACAGACGCTTCGGACATGTCATATGAAGAAATGTTTGCTGAGGCTACCCGCTTGGAGCAAGAGAAGGGTATGGCATCTCCTATACTGGGTAAGAGCGTGCTCTACGATGGGAAGACTGGTGAGCGTTATGCTCAGCCTGTTACTGTAGGCAATGTTTATATGATGAAGTTAATTCACTTGGTTGAAGACAAGATACACGCAAGGTCTACTGGACCATATTCGCTTATAACGCAGCAACCCCTCGGAGGTAAGGCTCAATTTGGTGGTCAGAGGTTTGGTGAAATGGAGGTATGGGCACTAGAATCATATAGTGCTGCATACAATCTTCAAGAAATGCTTACTGTAAAATCTGACGACGTTGTAGGAAGAGTCAAAACTTATGAAGCAATTATCAAGGGTGAAGACGTGGTACAGCCTGGAGTACCTGAGTCATTCCATGTTCTGATTAAAGAATTGCAGAGCCTTGGACTCTCAGTAGAGTTGTTGGGAGAGGAGAATCAGCCCAGTTTGGAAGGAGCACCTCTGGATTCAATCGATGAGGCAGACGATGCAGATGATTTATTCTCTAAGGAGATTCAGGAAATTCTTGAACCTTCTACGATGACGAATGAGGTAGTAGAAAAAGCTAGTGTGCTGGAAGATCCAGATAATACAGATGACCCGAGTGATTTAGATGTGACCGATTACCCAATTGAAGGGGAGGAACTAGAAAATGACACAAACTCAGGACTTTAATGCAATAAGAATTTCCTTGGCTTCTCCAGAACAAATTATGAATTGGTCATATGGGGAAGTTACTAAACCAGAAACTATAAATTATCGCACTCTTAGACCGGAGAAAGACGGACTTTTTTGTGAGCGTATTTTTGGTCCAACTAAGGACTGGGAGTGTTTCTGTGGTAAATACAAGAAAATTAGATACAAGGGAGTAATATGTGATAGGTGTGGAGTAGAGGTGGCTAGAGCCAAAGTTAGGCGTGAACGTATGGGTCATATAGGCCTCGCTTCTCCAGTGGCACATGTTTGGTTCTCTAAAGGGGTTCCTAGTAGATTGGGTTTGATACTAGATATAACTCCTCGTAATCTAGAGAGAGTCTTATATTTTGCGAAATACATAATTATAGACGTAGACGAAGAGAAAAAATTGAATATGATTTCTTCGCTTAAGAGATTGTTGATTTCAGCCAAAGAAAAAAATGATTCCACTGATAGTTCAAACCCTGAATCTAACAACCCAGTGTTGCAAAATCAGAATGCAGAAATGAATGAGGCCGAAGAAACGTCTGCTGATAAACAAAATGAGCTTACTAAATCAGCTGTTGAAGCTGACCAGACTAAAGCAAATAATGAGACCGATATCGGTATAGATATCGATACAAATGATATAGAGTTAAGAATAGAGGAGTTAGAGTCGATTAGTCCATTTCAATTACTCACCGAAACCCAATATAGAGGAATGAGAAATAAATTTGAAGACATTTTCAGGGCCTCTATGGGAGCTGAAGGCATATTAGAAATATTAAAAGGGATAGACCTGGAAGCTTTAAGGAATAGTCTTCATGATGAAATTGAAGTTACATCTGGACAGCGTAGGAAAAAGGCTATAAAAAGGCTTAGAGTTGTAGAGGCAATCACAAAAAGCTGCAATGAGCCAAATTGGATGGTTTTAACCACACTGCCTGTACTTCCTCCTGATTTGAGACCAATGGTTCAACTGGATGGAGGGAGATTTGCGACGAGTGATTTAAATGATCTTTACCGGCGTGTAATTAACAGGAATAACCGCCTGAAGAGACTAATGGAATTAGGGGCTCCTGAGATAATAATTAGGAATGAAAAGCGAATGCTTCAGGAAGCTGTAGATGCACTTATAGATAATGGTAGAGTTGGCAAAGCCATATCTGGTACTCACAATCAAAAGCTTAAGTCTCTAGCTGATTTACTTAGAGGAAAACAAGGTAGATTTAGGCAGAATCTACTTGGCAAGAGAGTAGATTACAGTGGTCGCTCTGTAATAGTGGTTGGCCCTGAGATGTCATTACATCAATGCGGATTACCAAAGAAAATGGCTCTGGAACTTTTTAAGCCTTTTGTAATGAACAGACTCATTCTTCAGGGCCATGTTAGTAACATAAAAAGTGCTAAGCGTATGGTTGAGAGGGTTCGCCCAGAGGTTTGGGACATCCTTGAGGAAGTTATAAAGAATAGGCCAGTTTTGCTAAACAGAGCCCCTACTCTACATAGACTTGGTATACAGGCCTTTCAACCAATATTGGTGGAAGGCAGTGCTATAAAGTTGCATCCTTTGGTATGTGCAGCCTTTAATGCTGACTTTGATGGCGACCAGATGGCGGTGCACGTGCCTTTGTCTAAAGAAGCAGTTCTTGAGGCCAAAAAATTAATGCTAAGCACCCAAAATATGTTATCCCCGAGCTCAGGAGAACCAATAGTTGCTCCTACTCTGGATATGGTGTTCGGATGTTACTACCTTACATCCTTATTAGAACCTGAAGAGGGAGATAGGGATTTACGTTTTGCTGATTTTAATGAAGCACGTTTGGCCTATGAGAATGGGTTAGTAGGCCTCAGATCCGCAGTAAATGTAAGAATCGGGTCTAATGACGAAGGAATAGAGTGGATTACAACGACTGTAGGTCGAATAATCTTTAACGAAGTTTTGCCTGAAGGTATAGAGTTTCGTAATCAGAGCATGGATAAAAACGCACTTAAAGAAATAGCTGCAGAATGTTATAGAAAATACGGTAACGAGCTTACTGCTAACGTATTAGACAGGATTAAGCGAATAGGCTTTCAGTATGCATCTAAATCAGGGACCACTATAGCAATAAATGATATCAAAGTTCCAGCTCAGAAACCTGCTCTTATTGCAGGAGCTACAGATAAAGTAGATTCTCTTGAGGAGCAATATCAACTTGGTCTGATTACAGAAGATGAGAGATACAATACGGCAGTTCGTATTTGGACAGATACGAGCGACCAGATGACTAAATTGATAGAAGAACAGCTTCCAACTTATGGTGGAGTGTATCTTATGGCAATATCTGGTGCAAAAGGTAATATCGCACAGATAAAACAAATGGCTGGTATGAGAGGGCTGATGACTAATCCTAGGGGTAGAATTATAGACCTTCCGATTAAGTCTAGCTTTAGAGAAGGGCTAAGCGTTTTGGAGTATTTTATATCGACCCATGGAGCCCGTAAGGGACTGGCAGATACTGCTCTACGTACAGCTGATAGTGGATATCTTACCCGTAGACTTATTGATGTTTCTCAGGAAGTAATAATATTGGAGCATGATTGTGGTACAACCATGGGTATAACTATACATGACGAATCTGATATACCACTCATGAGTTCTATGGTAGAAAGAACATTAGGGCGTATTTCCCTGAACCAAATAGTTGATCCATCAACTGGTGAAATATTGGTGAATCCTAATCAGCAGATAGATGAGGAAGGTGCCGTTGCTATTGTTGATGCAGGAATAAAAGAAGTGACTGTAAGATCTCCATTAAATTGCGAGGCACACAAAGGTATGTGTATTCTCTGTTATGGCAGGAACCCAGCTACTGGATTAATGGCTATATTAGGAGAGGCCGTTGGGGTAATGGCAGCTCAAAGCATTGGAGAACCAGGGACCCAGCTTACGATGAGAACTTTCCATACTGGAGGCGTAGCTGGAGTTGATATCACTAGTGGACTTCCAAGAGTAGAAGAGCTTTTTGAAGTTAGAAATCCAAAAGGCCAGGCGTATATATCTGAGATAGATGGACTTGTGGAAGTTATTGAAGATGGGGAAGAACGCAAGGTTGTTATAAGGAATACAAATCAATACACAGAAACCTATCAGGTGGTCAATGGATTAAACAAAGAGGTAGAGACAGGGCAATGGATAGAGTCAGGAATGGTATTGGCTAAGAAAGAGAATGTGTCTGATACGAGCATAGAACTGACTTCTAGCGGAGATGTGCTAATTTCAGGTGTGTCTGGTAGAGTCAATGTGGAGAATAATTTAGTATCGGTTTCTTGGCAAGAGAATGATGAACGGGAATATTTCATCCCATCGGCTGCTAGATTGATTTTGAAAACTGGAGAAATAATAAAAGCTGGAGATGCTATTACTGGTGGACCACGTAATCCTCAAGATATCCTTAGAATATTGGGTAAGGAAGCTGTACAACATTACCTGCAAGTGGAGGTTCAGAAGGTTTATCGCTCACAAGGTGTGAATATTAATGATAAGCATATTGAGGTTATTGTTCGCCAGATGCTTAGAAAAGTACGAGTGGATTCGTCTGGTGATACGGACATGCTGCCAGGTGAATTAGTAGAGAGAGCCGCCTATGAACGGATCAATGACGAAATTGTTTCTGGCGGCGGGGAGCCAGCAATGGCTGCGCCTGCACTTCTTGGAGTAACTAAAGCTTCGTTAAATACCGACAGTTTCTTAGCGGCTGCATCATTCCAAGAGACAGCCAGGGTGTTGACGGAAGCTAGTATAAGTGGCTCTATAGATACCCTGCAGGGTCTCAAAGAGAATGTCATAATAGGAAGACTTATACCAGCGAACTTGCAAAGTTCTCCAGAAGGCAGGGCAAGGCTAGGACTTGATGATCCAGATTATGAACAAGGTGGGATTATATCATCAAAGTTGACTTTAGAAGCCGATTCTATAACTGACTTTCTAGAAACTGCACCCATTGAAGTAAATAGTATTTTCTAAGTTGCAGATATTAAATAGCCTATAAGAACAATCGCCCCAACATTTGGGGCGATTGTGTTAAAGTGGGCGGTTAGCTCAGTTGGTTAGAGTGCTGCCTTGACATGGCAGAGGTCAGTGGTTCGAGTCCACTACCGCCCACCACTTAGATAGACTTTTGGATGGACTACTTCTAAATATTATAAGGTTAATATATTCATGAGCCTATTATTCGACCCGATTTACATTCGAGGTAAGAAAATAAAGAATCGTATCTTCGTGTCACCTATGTGCCAATATTCATCTGAAAAGGAAGACGGTAAGCCTACTGCATGGCATATGGTTCACTTGGGGAGTAGGGCAGTGGGAGGGGCAGGTTTAGTGATGGTTGAGGCTACTGCTGTTGTTCCAGAAGGAAGAATAACTCCTAAGGATCTAGGTATTTGGTCAGATGAACATATTGCATCATTTGCTCGTATAGCTAAGTTTATTTCTGAACAGGGAGCAACTCCTGGGATACAATTAGCACATGCTGGTAGGAAAGCTTCTCATGACGTACCTTGGGCTGGTAATAAGGTATTAAGCGATGGATATGGTGGGTGGGCAATATCTGGGCCGAGCCCGTTACCTTTCGATACTGAATGGCCTATACCTTACCAGCTAACCATAGAGGATATGAATTGTTTGGCAAAAGCTTTTGGAGATGCTGCGGGACGAGCAGTGCAGGCAGGTATAGAGGTTATTGAATTGCATTTTGCACATGGTTATCTTTTGTGTGAGTTTCTTTCCCCACTATCCAACCAAAGGTCAGATTTATACGGGGGCAGCTTTGAGAATCGAATTAGATTTCCTATACAAATAGTAGATGAGGTAAGAAGGGCAATGCCAGAAAACATGCCCTTATTCGTCAGACTTTCCTGTAGCGAATATATGGATCAAGGATGGGATATAGGGGATTCAGTGTTATTTGCGAAAGAACTAAAATTGCACGGAGTAGATTTAATAGATTGCTCTTCTGGCGGGAACTCACCTTATCAACAATTGCAAACGTACCCAGGATATCAGGTCCCTTTTGCTAAACAGATTAGGTCTGGGTCTGAAATATTAACTGGAGCAGTAGGCCTTATAACTGATCCTAAACAAGCTGAAGAGATATTGATATCTGGGCATGCGGATGTGATATTTTTGGGCAGGGAATTTCTTAGAACACCTTATTGGCCTTTATATGCGGAGAAGATCTTGGATTCCAAAAATGAGTTATGGAAAGACCAGTATGCTAGAGCTATTCCAAGGTAATAGTTATTAAGCTCTAAGATTAGTCATATAGTTATCTTGGATATGTGAATATATCATTTGCGTGTGTGCCATGCTATTATGAATAGTGAACATGCTACCAGCCAATATACACCTACTATAAGATCAATTATATCCCTGATGTATATTGCTCGAGATAACCATATGAGCCCGCATATCACGAACATTATCCATCCGTATAGTTCTAGTAGTTCTCTCAAAACTACCTCTATAAAATGAGCAGTGTAGCAAGTTCTTAAAAATTACAGCATGCTATTTGAAGGAGTCGAATATTCTGAGTAAGTTGCCTCAAGTGTTTATATCATTACGATACTCTGATTTTAGATTTTTGTGGCTTTCGTCACTATTTGCAGGTGCAGCTAATTGGGCATTGATAGTTTCTAGAGGTTGGTTGGTATATACAATATCCGGGTCAGCGGCTTCGGTAGGTTTAGTTACATTTGCTGCAATGTCGCCAATGTTTCTGGCTCCACCTATTGCAGGATTCTTAGCTGATAAATTTGACAGGAAACGGTTATTATCTACAGTATTCCTGCTACAGTTCATACATAACATTATATTGTCTGCTCTAGCATTGCTTGGATATATAGAGATATGGCATTTATTGATATTATCTTTTATTAACGGGTTTGCACGAGCAAGCCAGATGCCTGCAGCTCAAGCATTATTGCCGAATTTGATACCGGAAGAAAATTTATTAAACGCGATATCTTTGAATGTAGCAACCGTCCAAGGCTCACGCTTAATAGGCCCAGCCGCGATAGTTCCTTTAATGGCAATGTTTGGTCCAGAGGGAGCATTCGTCATATGTACTGTATTTTATCTGTTGAGCATCTTATTTGCCTTAAGAATTAAGACTATATCAGTAGGTAAAATGGATCCAGATGTAAACATGATGGGCAATTTCTTTGCAGGGCTTAAGTTTGTCTATCACCATAGATTAATATTACCACTTGTGCTAACGGTTCTTTTCCATTGCTGCTTAGCTATGTCGTTTGAATCTATGTTACCAGTCATAGCGGAGAAGTTTTTTGAAAATGGAGCAGTAGGAGTAACGTATTTGATGATGGGAGTTGGGATGGGTGCATTACTCTTTGTTTTTATTATAGCCGCTGTTAGAGATATGGTGCTAAGAGGCAGATTGTTATTCATATCTGCACTGTCTAGTGGTGTAGGTTTGGTTATACTAGGTATGGCGTCTACACATTGGGTGGCAATTTTAGGTTGTTTTGTAATGGGAGCATCTCAGGCGTCTTATATGGCGATTGCAGGAGCAGTAATTCAGACTTCATCCCCAGATGCTATAAGAGGTAGAGTGATGAGTGTATATCTATGGCACATTGGCGGAATGATGGCAACATTCAATTGGATTAACGCTGCTTTATCTGACAATATAGGTAGTAAGCCGGTTTTGATTATTTCAGGTGTAGCGTTTTTCGGAGTTGTGATTATAAGCCTAATATCCAAACCACTTAGATCTCTTTATGTTGAGGGTAAAATAGATTAATTGATTGCTATATGCCTTTAATGGTAGGCCAAATGCGAACATTGATTATAGTATGGTATTGACTGCTGAAAAGGACGGTGGTATGTTCATATTAACAAGCTAACCTCTCTAAATTTTGGAGGGACATGTTTGTTTGGATTCGTAATTAAGTCAAAGTAGGAGAAGAAAAGTGCTTGATTATAAGCCTAATATAGTTCTAGCTAACCAAGAGTTTAATGTTGTTGGTACCAGGCCAATAAGACATGATGGATGGGATAAAGTTACAGGCCGTGCTAAATACGCTGCGGATGCTAACTTTGCTGGTATGTTGTATGGGAAATTCTTAAGAAGCCCACATGCCCATGCCAGAATAAAAAGCATAGATTACAGCAAAGCATTGGCAGTACCTGGTGTTAGGGCAGTTGTGACATCAGAAGATTTGCCAGAAGTGTCAGCAAAATTGATTGATCAAGAAGAAGGATCTGGATTCAACTATGGATTCTTTAGCAGGAATATGTTAGCCAAGGAAAAGGTTTTGTATAAAGGTCATCCAGTTGCTGCTGTGGCTGCTGTTAGCCAACATGTCGCTGAGGAAGCTGTATCATTGATAGAAGTTGAGTACGAGGTTTTGACTCCAGTGTTAACAGCTTTGGATGCTATGAAAGAAGGAGCTCCACTTATTCACGAAATGTTGATCCCTAGATCTAGTGCTGCCCCTGGCCCAGTTGGTTGGGGAGATGAATCAACTGAAAACGGAACTAATGTTGCAAATCATTTCGTTCACAAACTAGGTGATGTTGATAAAGGATTCCAGGAATCTGACATAATTATAGAGAGAGAATTTGATACTAAAAGAGTTCATCAGGGTTACATTGAACCACATTCTGCTACTGTCTCTTGGGGTAAAGATGGGTACATAACTGTATGGACTAGTACACAACAGTTATTTGGTTTACGTGATCACACAGCGGCTATACTGAATATTCCTGTATCTAGAATTAAAGTAATACCTATGGAAATCGGCGGTGGTTTTGGTGGCAAAGGTGTAGGTGGAGTATACGTAGAGCCAGTGGCGGCTATCCTGTCTAAGAAAGCAGGGAAAACTGTAAAATTGAGCATGACTCGAACAGAGGTTTTTATTGCTACTGGACCAACATCTAGTGCTAATTTGAGAGTGAAGATGGGTGTGAAGAAAGATGGTAAATTGAATGCTGTCGAAGCCCATCTAATATACGAAGCAGGGGCATTTCCAGGTTCACCAGTGGCTGGAGGAGCACGTTGTATGTTCGGGCCATATGATATACCGAATGGTCACATAGAAGCTTTTGACGTATTGGTTAATACACCAAAGACGGCTGCCTACAGAGCACCAGGTGCACCTATAGGTGCATATGCTGTCGAACAAATAGTTGACGAATTGGCCGAAAAAGTTGGCCTGGACCCTATAGAGTTTAGATTACTCAATGCAGCTAAAGAAGGGACAAGACAACTAACAGGTCCTGTCTTCGGTAAGATAGGTTGCATTGATACTTTGGAAGCCGTAAAAAATCACCCACACTATACTTCTGATCTTGGAGGCCCTAATAGGGGACGTGGTGTGGCCTTGGGTTTTTGGGGAAACGGTTCGGGTCCGGCTAGTGCTATTGTGAGCGTTAATCCTGATGGCACTGTAAGTTTGATAGAAGGAGCCCCTGATGTTGGAGGAAGCAGGGCTGCTATGGCAATGCATGTCGCTGAAGTATTAGGGATAGCAGCAGAAGATGTGAGACCGTCGGTGGGCGACACTGATTCTATAGGGTATAGTACCGGTGCTGGGGGTAGCAGTGTTACCCAGAAAGTAGGAACAGCTTGTTACTTAGCAGCTCAAGACGTTAAATCTCAATTGATAGAAAGAGCAGCTAAGATCTGGGAAGTAGCTACTGAAGAAATTGAATATCAGAATGGTGTGCTGCAGAGTAAATCTGATCCAGAGCTGAAGGTTACTTTCAAAGCACTTGCGGCTAGGCTTAATGCAACTGGAGGACCTATTTCTGGGAGAGCAAACTTAACAGCAGGTGGAGCAGGTGCGGCATTTGCAGCACATATAGTTGACGTAGAAATAGATCCGGAAACTGGCAAAACCGATGTAGTAAGAGTGACAGCTATTCAGGATGCGGGTAAAGCAATACATCCGAGTTACGTGGAAGGTCAAATTCAGGGCGGCACCGTTCAAGGTATTGGGTGGGCTCTCAATGAAGAATATTTCTATAACAACGAAGGCCAAATGGTTAATGCTAGTTTCTTAGACTACAGAATGCCAACTTCATTGGATCTACCTATGATTGACACTGTTATAGTGGAGATAGCTAACCCAGGTCATCCTTTTGGTTTGAGAGGTGTTGGTGAAGTTACACTAGTACCACCTATGGCAGCAGTGGCAAACGCTATAAACGATGCAATCGGTGTTAGACTTAATAAAATGCCCATGACGCCAGGGTTGATTCTCGAAGCTTTAGAAAATAAAAATTAAATCTAAAAATTCGGATGTAGAATACATCGGAATATAATTCTGCCTGCTGACTTGGAAAGCAAATGACAAGCCAGCAGGCAGGGTTTTTTTGGGTATGTGGATGTCGTTAGAACAAGAAACAGAAATAGTTAAATTAAGGGAACGTATTAGGCACTCAGCAGCCCATATTATGGCGGATGCTGTTATGCAACTTTTCCCTGATGCCAAGATTGGTATTGGCCCGCCTACAGAGGATGGGTTCTACTATGACTTTGAGGTGTCTAGACCGTTTACACCTGACGATCTCCAGAGCATAGAGAAAATTATGGCAGATACTATTGCCAATAATTATGTATTTCAACGAGAAGAATTAGAGCTTAAAGAAGCTACAGAAGCTTTTTCAGATCAACCATATAAGCTCGAAATCATAGATAACTTGGAACCTAAAGACCAGATTAGTATATACAGGCACGGAGCATTTTCTGATCTTTGTAGAGGTCCTCATGTTGACAGTACAGGGGATATCATTGCATTTAAACTTCTAAATATTGCAGGAGCATATTGGCGTGGTGACGAAAAGCGAACTATGATGCAACGGATTTATGGCACGGCATTTGAGAGTAAAGACGAGTTATCTAACTATGTTGTAAGGCTAGAGGAAGCCCAAAAAAGAGATCATCGTCGACTAGGGCGGGAACTAGATTTATACATGTTTCACCCTATAGCTCCTGCCAGTCCATTTTTCTTTCCTAAAGGAGCTCTCATATATAACTTGCTAACGGAATATGTGAGGGAGTTATATGTAAAATATGGATATAAAGAAGTTATAACACCTCAAATATATTCTACCGACCTCTGGAAAAGATCTGGTCACTATGACAACTATGTTGACAACATGTTTATGGTTGACATAGATGATAGAGAGTATGGCGTGAAGCCAATGAATTGTCCTGCACATGCACTAATGTATTCTTCGAAATTGCATTCATATAGAGATTTACCTCTGAGATATGCTGACTTCGGTAGGCTTCATAGATATGAAAGGTCTGGAGTTACTCATGGACTCACTCGAGTTCGTACGTTTTCTCAGGATGATGCACATATATTTTGCACTCCAACTCAAATAGATTCAGAAGTTGAAAACTTCATCAACATGCTATTGGAAAGTTATAAACATTTTGGCTTTGATGATATAAGAATTAATCTTTCATTGAGACCAGAGAAAAGAGTCGGGTCAGATGAAATGTGGGATAGAGCTGAAAATGCTCTAGAGAGGGTTTTGGAATCAATATCACTACCATTTCAAAGGTCACCAGGAGAAGGAGCTTTTTATGGCCCCAAGATAGATTTCTTTGTACCTGATGCATTAGGTAGAGAATGGCAATTGGGTACAGTACAACTCGATTTTGCTTTACCTGAAAGGTTCGATTTAGAATATATCTCTGAAGATGGCAGCCAACAACGTCCAGTTATGATACATAGAGCTATGTTGGGAGCTATAGAAAGATTTATGGGAGTGTTGATAGAACACTACGGCGGAGCGTTTCCGGTATGGCTAGCACCTATACAAGTTATTGTCATACCTATTGCAGATAGGCATATTGAACACGCGATTAGCGTCAAAGACAAACTCTTGGCATTAGATATACGAGCAGATGTGGACAGTCGTTCAGAGAGAATGAATGCTAAGATACGCGACGCACAGGTGCAGAAAATACCGTTTATGCTGATTCTAGGAGACAGGGAAATAGAATCGGATATGTTGTCAGTGAGGCTTAGGTCCGGTGAGGATGCGGGCACACAGACAATAGATAATGTGTCAGGATTAATTAAGGAATATTCCATATCAGGTAAATAGATTTAGGGGAATTATGAAATACAAAATATATTTCCATATGTGTCTGTGCTATAATTTGCGTTGTGTTAAGACTGAGTACGATGGTTGATTTATAGATATGTCGTCACTATATATAACTTCAGATAAACCCAGAGCTGGTAAGACATCATTAGCAGTTACAATTCAGAATAAGATCAAGAATGAAGGCAAGACAGTCTCACTGCTGAATCCATTCTCTCAGCAAAACGAAAACATTACATTAGAGGCAGTAGTTGAGAGTTTCAACTCAACTGCTCAAGATACTGATATAAACATAGTAGAGGGCCTCAGTAACCTGGAAGATTCGAATGCAGATTTGGCTAGAGAATTAGTAGAGGCAATAGATGCCAAAGTAATTCTTGTTTTGGGATACTCTCCAAGCCTCTATTCTGGTATAGCTCTCAGAGCCCAGATGCTGTTTGGCGATAGATTGGCAGGCGTAGTAATTAATGGTGTAACTAAATATAAAAAGAGAGTTATAGTTAAGAACTTGGTGGACGAACTACAAGGACAAGGTGTAAAAGTACTTGCTGTTGTTCCAGAGGATAGAAGGCTTTTGGGTGTCTCAGTTGGTCAATTGGCTGAACACATAGGCGGTACATTCTTATATGGAGAAGATAAGAAAGATGCTTTTGTAGAACATCTTATGATAGGTGGGTTAGTACTTGACTGGGGAGTGTTGTATTTTGAGCGATTTGAGAATAAAGCTGTTATAGTTCGTGGCAACAGACCAGACTTACAAATGGCCGCTCTGAGTACTCCTACAAGTTGTATTGTACTGACGGCAAGTGAGAGTGCTATAGAGTATGTTCAGATAGAAGCGCGAGAAGAAGAAATACCACTTATATGTGTTCCAATCGATACATTGGATACTGCCTTGGTTTTAGAAACTCTTCAGGATCGGGCTGAATTCGACCATCCTTTAAAACAAAAGAGATTCATAGAACTAATAGATGAGAATGGTGATTGGGTATCTATACTAGGTGCTGCAGGTCTCTAACAGTATATGTGTATGCGTGTAAATTAAGACCCACTACCTACCCAAACCCCCCCCTCGTCGAAGACTTCTTTCTTCCATATTGGCACTATCTCTTTTATTCTGTCTATAGAATATTCTCCTGCTTCAAATGCCTGTTTCCTGTGGGGTGATGATATTGCTACTACCATACTTATTTCACCTATTGCAACTTTACCTATCCTATGAGTCATTGCTAAATCTTCTATGTCCCACTTATCTTTAACTTCTTGGAATATTTGTCGTATCATGTCCTGGGCCATTGGTTGGTACGCTTCGTACTCGAGGTAGTTTACTTTTCTACCATCTGTGGCATTTCGTGTTGTTCCTAGGAAAGTAATAACAGCTCCATTACCGTCTTTTCGCACCAAATTGGTTATACTGTCTGGATCTATAGGGTCATTGGTTATTATAATCATATTATCCTCCGCTTACAGGTGGTATTATAGCGACTTCATCTCCGTCGTGTAGGATTGAGTTTGGCTCAACATATTGGTAGTTAATTGCAATAAGAACTGGAGTGGCACTCGGAAGAGCTGGATACATGGAATATAGTTTATCCATCAGGTCTAAAGTAGTTGAGTGTTCTGCAAGTTCGACTGTCAATACACTAATTCCTGCTCGGTCTTTGTATAGTGCAAAAAAGCGTACAGATATGTTCAAGTAAAACCCTCCAAGTAATATATCAATTAATTATATAATGTATAGATTCTACTAGAAATACTATAGGTTTGCCCATAGGGTGTTAATAGCATATGAACTGGACTTAATATTATGGACCTCTGATATAATACACAGACACAGATGATGTATTATTTAAATGTAGGCATGAAAGTGAGGTTGTAAAGTTATGAATGAATTAGGGACAAGGATCGAAGCGGTCAAAGCAAAAATAGATATAATTCAGGAGAATCTTTGACTTAGCAAAGAAAAAAGAAGAAATATCTAGTATTGAGATAAGGTCTAGTGAATCAGGGTTCTGGGGTAACCCACAAGCTGCTCAGAAAGATATGGTCTACTTATCTGGCTTAAGGGACTCGGTTTACTTTTGGGAAAAAATAGAAGAGAGAATCATATCTACTATTGAACTTCTGGAGCTTGCAATTGAAGAAGATGATGATTCCTTAGCACAGTCATTAGATAATGATATTACAATCATAGAAAAAGAACTCGAGCACCGTGAGTTTCTACTAACTCTTTCCGGAGAGCATGACGAGCGCAACGCGATTTTAGCGATACATGCAGGAGCAGGCGGCACAGAATCTCAAGATTGGGCTCAGATGCTTTTAAGGATGTATATAAGATGGGCTGAGGGCAATGGGTTCAAAACTGATATTTTTGATTTGTCACAAGGGGATGAAGCAGGAGTTAAGAGTGTTACAGTAAATATCGTTGGTAAATTTGCTTACGGGAACCTTAAGTCTGAGATAGGTGTTCATAGATTGGTTCGCTTATCACCTTTTGATGCTGATCATGCTAGGCATACGTCTTTTGCATTAGTTGAAGTTCTGCCAGAGTCAGAAGGTAACGCCGAGGTTACGATAAATAATGATGATATAAGAATAGATGTGTATAGAGCCAGCGGGCATGGAGGGCAATCTGTTCAAAAGAATTCTACTGCTATTAGGATAACCCATATACCTACTAACATTGTTGTTACTTGCCAGAATGAGCGTTCTCAATTCCAGAACAAGGAACTTGCCATGAAAGTTCTGAGGGCACGGCTAATGGATTTAGAACTAAAAAACATTGCTGAACAGCAATCCAAACTTAAAGGAGAACACGTTTCAGCTGAATGGGGTAATCAAATACGTAGTTACGTTCTGCATCCATATCGCATGATAAAGGATCATAGAACAGGGCATGAGACATCTAATACGGACGATGTTTTAGATGGAGATATAGGCCAGTTCCTTAAGTCGTATCTACTATCTACGATTAAGTGACTTTAAGCGAGATGCTAGTTCAAGTGCCTTCTCTGGAGTAGAGGGTGTAGATGTTACATCTTCGGATTTCTTTTCAAGTGGATGTGCAGCTATAAGGATAATGTTATCGGCAATAGATATCATGGACAGTGTGCTATCCAAGATAGTGTTGATACCTTTAGTTAAAATTTGCTATGTGAATAATCAAATGATATAAAAGGATTGTTATATGTATATGGAAACAAATCGTATTAATGCACTGATCTGGAATAGGCATATTAAACAATTGGTACTATTTGCTCTTGGATTATTCGTAATAAGTTGTTCAAGCGGTGTTGACACTGGCAGCTATGCTATACCCAGGATTGGTGAGGTAGAGGCTATAGCACCAGATGTTGTTAATGTGCTAATGGCACAAGAGGAAATAGCTATTCTATATGTAGAGTGTCTGAGGGAGAAGGGATTCAATGTGACTGATCCTACAGTAAATTATGATGGTACTATTGATTGGGACACATTCAAAAGCAGCTTGGACGACGATCCAATTTATAGAGACAATTACAAGAGAAAATCTGGAATAGAGGATTGTTCTATATTGCTGACAGACATTACGATTAGTGACGGTAAAAAGAAATATTATGATATAGAATTACAGGACAAACTACTTAGGGTGACTGAATGTTTAAGGTCTGAAGGCGTGCATATATCAGACCCTGATTTTTCAGGATCTGATACCGACATATGGTGGAATGAATTGAAGGAAAACAATAGTTCTGAAAATGCTCGATATGAGCGTATCTTGAACGATTGTTCAGGAACGGTTTTTGGTGGCAAAAAATGATATGTTATCTAAGGATTGTGGCCATATGCTAAAAGTAACTCAATTCAATTAAAAAACTGGAATATGAAAAATGATCAATCTCAAAACAGCCGTATTATTTGTAAGTGTTGTACTGACAATAATTACTGGCTACTGGCTAATCAGTAATCAGGATTCTATTCTAAGCCGTGACACTGGAGATGGTGATACTTCTATAGTATCGACAGCTGTTCTGGAAATAAGAGACCTTAAAACCTATAAAGAGTTAGACGGAATATTGAAATATGGTGATAGCTTTTTTGTATCACCAAGCAATGATGGAGTCTTAACGTACGTTGCATTCGAAGGGTCAGAATTGTCCAGAGGCAATGTAATATATAGGTTCTATAGGAGTATTAGTGATACAGACTACCTAGCATTAGACCAGCAAATAGCTTCAGCAGAGGCATCTGTTGCTCAATCACAACTTGCCTTGGAAAATCTAACAAAAGACCCAGACCCAGCCCAGATTGCATCTGCGAATGCGGCTGTCGCTCAAGCAGAGCTGACTTTGAAGAATCTCACAAAGGATCCTGAACCATATCAGGTATCTTCATCTAACGCATCTGTTGCTCAGGCGCAATTTGCTTTAGATAATACTTTATCTGCTCCTTCAGATATGGAATTTGCATCTGCAGAATTATCAGTACAGCAGAGTAAATCGAATCTAATCTCTGCTAAAGGCTCAAAGGATACACAATGGATATCTTTCAGGATATCTAGAAGAGCTTATTGTGACGCAGCTAACGATTTGGATATTGGACAATGGCTAGAAAACTATGGAATATGCCCAGATGACAAGAACCAGAGTCTAACTGATCAGGCTGCAGATGAACTGATTGAACGGATGTTTGTGGAAGAAGATCTGATAACCTTGGGTAGCAACTTGTTAAGTTCCCATGTGAATTATACATCAGCAAGTACGTCGTATGAATCGGCAGTACTGTCCATGGAATCTGCGGAGTTTAATTTAGAATCATTAAAGGATCCTGCAAGTAGTGAAGAGATGACACAGTCCTCTGAGAATCTTAAGTCTGTAGAGGAACAGAGAATATCTCTTCAGGCTGATCCTGAGTTGTTAGCTATTGAACAAGCAACTGAATCACTTAAATCAGCTGTAGAGCAAAGGAATAATATTTATGATGGACCTAATGATAAAGAGTTAATCCATGCTGAATATTCATTAACAAGTGCAAAGTTGAGCTTAGACATAGCTTTATCTAATAGGAATGAATTGGTTGGTGGTCCGCATGCCTCAGTACTAATGTATGGGGATATCCCGGCATGGAGGGAGTTCCAGATAGGCATGAGCTCTGGTTTGGACATTAAGCAGTTAAAACAAAATCTGATTGCTCTTGGGCTTGCAGCTGAACGTGGCCTAAAAATAGATACCAATTATGATGCAGATACAGCAGAGATAGTAAAGGAATGGCAATTAGAATTGGGATTAGTGCAGACAGGTAGGCTAAGTTTTGGAGACGTTATATTCTTACCGGGTGTTTCATTAGTGGAATATTCAACTTCATTTCCATCGCTTGGTGCTCATATAAGTACGGGCACTCCACTCATGTCACTGGTGCCAATAGCCGATGTGCAAGAATTATTAGGCGCTGACGGCAAGATCCAGTATTCTGATATATCCCTGCAAAGAGTGCAAACATCTATACAAGTAGCTGACAAGGACCTAATAAGTATAGGTTCTTTGGTCAAAATTGAACTTCCAGACGAGTCAAATATATCTGGTAAAGTTGTAGGAATAGGTAGAACCGCGGTTATACCCTCCGGTAACCAAGATACAGACCCATATCTGGAGGTGTCTGTTAAGCTTGATGATGATATAGGTTTGCCGGAATGGACAGGTGCTGACGTAACAGTATTTGTCACGAAAGAGCTGGCGTCTAATGTATTAGCAGCACCTGTAACAAGTTTACTCGCTCTTTTGGACGGAGGTTATGCTTTGGAAGTTTATAGGGATGGCATTATAGAACTTGTTCCTATTGAATTGGGAATATACTCAGACGGTTGGGTAGAGGTATATGGACCAGGTTTAAATTCTGTTACGGAAGTTGTGGTCCCAGAATAAGGATACAGGAATTAGATATGGCATATAATGAAAACTCCTCGCTACTGGCTTTAGAACTTAGGGATGTGAGTAAGGTATATCCTGGAACACCTCCAGTAGAAGCATTATCGAATGTTTCTATATCTGTTCGCCATGGCGATTTCCTTGGTATCATCGGTGCTTCCGGTAGTGGCAAATCTACATTGCTTCACGTTGTAGGAACACTGACAAGGCCGTCCAGTGGATCTGTATTAATAAATGGCATTGATACTAATGGCATGTCTGATAGTTCATTATCGGGCATTAGATCTAGCAAAGTGGGATTTATATTTCAGGATTTCTTCTTATTACCGGGTTTCTCCGCTCTAGAAAATGTAGCAAATGGATTATTGTATTCAGGTGTGTCGTCTATGGAGCGTAACAAGCGTTCTATAAACATATTGGAAAGAATTGGTCTATCTAATCGCCTGAACCATCGTCCTAATGAGATGTCTGGAGGAGAACAGCAAAGAGTCGCAGTAGCAAGAGCATTGGTGGGTAATCCATCATTTATTCTAGCCGATGAACCTACTGGCAACTTAGACTCTAGTAATACTGACTCATTGATGGGATTATTTAGTGAATTAAACTCAGATGGTACAACGATAATTTTGATAACACATGACCTCGCAGTAGCTAAAATTTGTTCAAGAAATATCATAATGAAAGATGGCGAAATCGAAGATGATTCACAAAATACAACCTATCAGAGGATTGATTGATGTTGTATAGAAGCCGACTAAATGCCTCGGATATATTGAGAGTTGGTATATCAGGCCTTAGAACCAGAAAATTACGCGCAGTTTTGTCTGCACTTGGTATAACGATTGGCATAGCTGCTTTAGTGAGTATATTGGGGTTGTCTGAGTCTAGTAGAGCAGACCTAATGAGAGATTTAGATGCGTTGGGAACTAATCTACTTACAGTCAGGGCTGGACAGGGCTTTGGTCAGAACCAGCCAGAAATACCAGAGAATGCTCCTTTGATGATTAAACGGATTGCACCTGTATACGAAGTTTCCACAGTTAGTAGGATTCCAGGGTCAGTATTCAGAAATGACATAATAGATGATGGTAGGACAAGAGGTATTACGATATTGGCTGCAGACTTGAACCTGATTGCAACTCAACGAGGAACCATAAGGGACGGCAAGTATCTAGACGCTGTGTCTTCAGAGTTTCCAATGGTAGTACTTGGTTCTGTAGCGGCGGAGAGGCTTGGAATAGATACAGTCTCTAGACACCAGAAACTCTGGCTTGGGGAACAATGGTTTACTGTAATAGGTATACTAAACCCTTTAACACTTGCAGCAGATTTGGATAGATCTGCGATTATAGGATATGGTTCGGCACGGCAATTTCTTGGACATGATTCTTCGATAGAAGTTATATACGTTAGATCCTATCCAGAACATGTACATGATGTGCGCTCAGTGATGGCAGCAACAGTTAACCCAGGCAATCCTGAGGAGGTAATGGTAAGCCGTGCATCTGATGTGTTAGAGGCGAAAGCTGCAGCGAGTAATAGTTTCACCAATCTTTTCCTAGGGCTTGGTACAGTTGCTCTGCTAGTAGGTGGAATAGGAATAGCAAACGTTATGGTAATAGCTGTGATAGAGAGGCGGAATGAAATTGGTTTGAGGCGAGCGTTGGGTGCCACCAAATTTCATATAGGGGTGCAATTTCTTACAGAATCCCTGTTACTTGCATCTATTGGAGGTATAGCAGGTATACTGCTTGGGATATTTATTACAGGGATTTATGCATATATCCAAGATTTGTATTTAGTTCTTCCTGCCTATGCAATAGTGAGTGGCATGATCTCATCAATGTTGATAGGTGGGTTCGCAGGGTTTTATCCAGCGTTGAAGGCATCTAATATGTCCCCAACAGAAGCTTTGAGGACCAAGTAGTTAAAATATGCCGAAAACATTTTTTAAGATGGTTGTGTAGATGATTACCTATATCGCGGTGGAGTTAATGAAGCAAATAAAGCTGCAGATATAGTTAGCAAAATTGCAAAAATTATGAATGCAAATTTGTAGTCTCCTGTAGTGTCGAATACATAAGCAGCGAATATTGGACCCAACATAGAACCGGCCATCTGAACCATCCCAGATAATCCTACTATAGACCCATAGTTTAGTCTTCCAAAATAATCACCTTTGATTGCTGGCATAGTAGCAGCAGAACATCCATACGAAGGGGCATATATGGCGACAAATAATATTATTTGCCAAAGGTTTTGTGCAAATGCGAGTATTAGGCAGGATAATGCAAGGCAACAAACACTTGCTACAGCTACTCTCTTGGTTCCTATATAGTCATTTAGAAGTCCACCCCCCAATCTACCGATTATACTGACCATGCCCATTGATCCTAAAATAGCTGCAGCTGTAGTTTGCGAATAGCCAAGATCTTCTACAAGTGGTATAGCATGCAACGTTGCTGCGCTAGTTACCATTATTCTGATAGAGAATCCGAAAGAAAGGGTCCAGAAGGGTTTAGATGTTAAGGCCTTCATGATTGGCATACCTATATCTTCATTGTCTGCAGGGTCATCTATCTGGGATCCATGTCCTGAGGAATCTTTCCTGACATCATGTGCTTGACTGTCTCCATCAGGGAGCAATCCGTACTGTTCTGGTCTGTGTCTTATTACCAGAGCCGTTGGTATTCCTAATATAAATGTGGCGATACCAATTGCTACGAAACTTGTCCTCCATCCATATTGATCTATAAACCATGCTACTACTATAACTCCAGCAGCTCCAACTGCAACGGCAGTTCTTAGTAGCCCGAAGGCAGTACCTCTTCTTCTGATAAACCAATTTGCAACAGTTGTATCTATGGCTACCATAGAACTAAGGCTTCGCCCGAAAGTTATCAAAATTACGAATACTATATAAAAAGCGAATAGAGATTCTATGCGAGATAGCAGTATCATCCCAATAGAACTTAATGTTATTCCTACTAGGATCATTCTTCTAGCCCCGAATCTGTCTACCAAGAATCCTTCTACTCCTGCTAAGAATCCAGTCTCGAGTCTGGATAGGGAAATTGCTCCTGCTAGAGCTGTCCTGCTCCAACCAAAGTAATCTATTAGGCGCTTATAAAACAAACTTAATCCGTAAGATCCAGTCATACTGGTAAAAGATAAAATCAAGAATGAGGCGAGGACTATCCACCAGCCATAGAAAATTTTTGACGAGGAATTCTTCATTTAATGAATTGGTAATTAGAATTTTGGGATATTGTAAGAGGCATGCACAATCTATTGTACTGTGGAGATTGGAACATTCTAACACAATAGCTTTTTAAGATGTTGGTGTCAACGGATAAATATTAAGTGAATAGTTAGTGTATATAGTCATAACCGGCGGAGTATATATATCATTCTTTGCAGCACAGTCAATATTGAAAGAATAGTAATTATTATCAAAGAGATTTGGACTTGATTTAGTATTAGACCTATAGATAAAACAAAAACCCTTTCTGGTCTCGTCATTATTCCTACTTTGCAGTCTATGCCAAATCCTTCTCCACGTGATCTAAGATAACTTACCATCATAGAAAAGAATAAAACTATAAATACAAGGATCAATTCGTAAGAGTGGTCTAGAGGTTGATATAAATAGAACAGAAACAAACCAATTAAGGTTGCAGCCTCAGATATCCGATCTGCAACAGAGTCTAGGAAGGCACCTTGGATAGAAGACTGTCCATATTTTCTTGCAATCGAACCATCCATCATATCTAACCATCCGGCTATTAAAAGCAGTATGCCAGATAACATGAATTCATTTAAGAATATTAAGTAAGAAGCAATCAGGCTGATAAGCAATCCAAGAAGGGTGACTTTATTAGGTGTAAGACCCACATAGTGGAAAACACTTGCTATGGGTGATTCAAAATATTCAATGGAGAGGTTCCTCAGATATAGCCTTATTTTACTCCAAGGTAGCATATCAATGATTTACTTCTCCTTACGGCGGATTTCTAGACGAGATTCATAATACTCCATGATCTCTTTTGAAACGTTAGTCCAGTCATATCTTGCAGCGGTCTCTTTACCATTCCTAGCTAACTCTTCCCTCAATTGTCTGTTATTAATGAGCTCTTCTAAAGCAAGTTTTATCGACTGAGAATTTGCGGGATTTACTAAGAGGCCTTCTTTTTTGTTAGTCATTACCGATGAGTATCCATCTATATTTGTTGCTACTATTGGCTTGCCAGCTGCCATTGCCTCTAGTAAAACTATCCCAAAACTCTCACCACCAGTGGCTGGGGCACAGAATATATCTGCAGATTGATAATAGCGTGGTAAGTCAGAGTGAGAACTTCCGCCTATCATTAACACGTCGTCTATGTGACGTTCTGCGATTATTCTTAAGGCATCCTTATCCCCATTTCCTGTCCCTACAACAATTAACCTAATATTTGGGTAATCCCATTTCAAATCACTGAATGCTTCCAACAAGAAGTTGAGTCCTTTACGTTTCTCTAGTCTTCCTACGAATAGAATGTTTAATTTATCGTCCTTAAATTCTCCAATAGGTGCAGTAGGTATAGAAAATCGTTTAGTGTCTATTCCATTGGGTATGATTTTATAATCACCAGGAAAATCTTTGGCTGCATATTCCCTTGCAGGATTTGACACGGCAATACGACCATCCAGTTTGCTAGCCGTATTTTCTAATACGTATTTGCTAGCCCAATGTAGTTTACTGCTACCGTGGAACGCGTGGAACGTTCCTATGTTTACCGCATTAGATAAACGTAGGATCACAAGAGGGAGAAAAGGTGCTAATGGTTCATGGAGATGGACTATATCGAAATTTTCTTTTTCCAGAATACGTTTAATTTGTGGCTGCAGCCAAATAGAAAGAGAAACCCTTGCTATTGACCCTCCACTAGGGATAGGGAATGATCTACCCAAGCGTATGAAACTCTCTTCTATATCTGGGTTTGGGTCAGACAGTGGAGCAATGATATTTACTATATGCCCTGCATCTATAAGACTATGTGACAGATCGGATATATGAGTTATAACTCCGCCAGGGTAACCATAGTCGTATGGAGAAACCAAGGCTATTTTCATGTAGGGTGGCCTTGGAGATTAGTTTGTAGCTTCAATTACTCGCCATTGATAAAGCTTTCCACTAAGTCATGGGCTTCATCATCTGAGTACTGTATTGGAGGGGATTTCATGAAATAGGAAGAAGGGCCTACTAGACTCCCACTTATGCCTCTATCTAATGCCAACTTGCAGCAGCGTATAGCGTCTACTACTACTCCAGCAGAATTAGGGCTGTCCCAGACCTCTAATTTAAGCTCTAAGTTTAGTGGGACGTCTCCAAATGTCCTGCCTTCCATTCTTATATGGCACCATTTGCGGTCTCCCAACCAAGGGACATAGTCACTCGGACCTACATGCACATTATCTGCACCCAAATCATAATCTAATTGTGATGTAACGGAGTTCGTCTTCGATATTTTTTTCGACTCTAGACGTTCTCTCTCCAGCATGTTGTAGAAGTCCATGTTGCCGCCGAAGTTAAGTTGGTATGTTTTTTCAAGCTTTACACCTCGTTCTCGGAATAGTCTAGTAAGAACTCTATGTGTAATAGTTGCACCCACTTGGGATTTGATATCGTCTCCGATGATAGGTAAATTCCGGTCTTTAAAACGTTTTTGCCAGTACTCTTCTCTAGAGATGAATACGGGTATGCAATTAACAAAACCACAACCTGCAGTAAGTACTTGTTCTACGTACCATTTAGTTGCTTCTTCGCTTCCAACTGGCAGGTAGTTTATTACAACATCAACTTCTCTTTCTTGCAAGATCTTTACTATATCAACGGTTGATCCAGGAGCCTTCTTTATTTTTTGTGATAGATATTTACCCAGGCCATCGTGAGTCATTCCCCGTTCTACTTTCAGGTCCATAAAAGGAACTTCAGAGAACTTCACGGTGTTATTTGGTTCTGTGAATATAGCTTCGGAAAGATCTTTTCCTACTTTGTTTTCATCTATGTCAAAAGCTGCAACAAAATTTATATCGGATATGTGGTACCCGCTTAATGAAGGGTGCATCAATCCTGGTATAAATGCATTTTCATCTACTTCGTTGTATTTATATACACCTTGTACTAGGGATGATGCACAATTGCCTACTCCAATGATAGCCACGTTGATTTTTGGCACTGAGCACTCCTTGTGTTTGTATTTATTTCGGTGGTATGTCCGTCGCTAACTGTGGTTGAGGACTAGGCTATGTCCGTCAAATTGTAGCAATATCCGTGTCTTATCACAAGCGATTTAGATAGTGGTAATTCAATAATTTGCTCTTAGGACATTAACATAAAAGCATTATTGGGTATTATTCAATCTCTTCCTCTGCAAGAATTCTATACCAAGTCCCATTACTATTGGTAATATCCCCAGTAGTATCCCGCTTAGAAGATACCCTACACCCATTCCTATAACTACTCCATTCCATAGTCCAGACCATCGGTGATTTTTTATAATATCTATCTCTTGCATATACGCTCCCTCTGACATCATTACTACTGTTACTATACTCTTGTATACATTACTTTACTAGGATATAGACAAACGATAACGAAAAACATACTGTTCATATGCGTTATTGATACCGTACATTACATTTGATAATATTGAGAATCGTACGAATGTGCCCAAGTGTACACAGGTTTATATTTGCACGTCTCGAAATATACGGCCATTATATGGGGGTTGGGTGAAGAATAAAATATTTTATGGTTATTGGGTTCTTGCTGCTGGAACTGTTGTTATGATGCTACTCGGCATAGCTGGCCTGCACGGTCTGGGGGTATTCTTCTCTGCATTACAACGTGAATACAATTGGAGTAGTGGTCTATTATCAGGTGCATTTGCTTTGTCCAGGGCTGAATCTAGCTTCCTCGGTCCACTAGAAGGTTTTCTAGTGGATAAATTCGGAACACGCATAATGGTTATTATTGGAATGTCGATTATGGTTATTGGGTTCTTGTTGCTAAGTACTGTAGATGGGATACTTGATTTTTATATAGCTCTTGTAGTAATAGCATTAGGAACTGGATTGGGTGGGTTTTTACCAGTTATGGCTTCACTTACTAACTGGTTCAAGAAGTTTAGAGCTCGTGCTATGGCTATGGCCACGATAGGTGTAAATGTTGGTGGGTTATTAGTGGTAGTTTTGACATGGTCGGTTGATACTTATGGTTGGAGAACTAGTGCCATTGGATTCGGTATATTTGTATTCGTATTGATATTGCCAATTGGTCGCGTGTTACGTAATCAACCTGAAGATTTAGGCCTTCTCCCAGACGGTGATAGCCATACCCCAGATGATAAAGAATCACCCCAAGATCTAGAACGGCCTAACAATGCAACCGATATAGGTGATATGACTGTCTCAGAGGCTCTTCATAGTCAAGCTTTTTGGGTCCTATCATTAGTTCATGGAATTGCAGTAATGGGGTTATCCGCCCTAGCCGTACATCAAATAGAAAGGATGATTGTTGCAGGTATATCTCTCCAAATGGCCGGATTAGTTGTTTCTATATATACTGGGTTAGGTATATTCTTCAGGTTATTAAGTGGATATATAGCTGACAAATTTGATAAAAGGTATGTTATATCCATTTTCTTACTGTTCCAAGCAGCGGCTCTGTTTGTGTTTGCTGAGGGTGAGACTATTTCGATGTTCGTACTTTTTGGTCTCCTATTTGCACCTGGTTGGAGCGGGCGTGGTGCAGCATTGACCGCTTTGAGAGGTGAATTGTTTGGTAGGGCAAGATTTGCAAGTATAACTGGACTATCTATGGTGGTTACTAATTCATTGGCATTGATAGGACCAATATTTACTGGATTCATGTACGATCTTACAAGTAGTTATAGCCCACCATTTTTAATATTGGCTATCCTTAGTATTGTGGCAGCTATTATTATATTGTTCGCTCGGAATCCCAGAATAAATGCTGGCATGGCGAGCAAACAATAATGGTAAATTTAAATCACAGACACTATATTAAGTGATAGTAGAATTAATTTTTGCCATCAATCTCGACTTTTTACGAGCGGCGTTGTTCTTGTGAATTACACCTTTATGAGCAGCCTTATCCAGAGCACTTAAAGCTTTTTTTACTTCTTCTACACTAGAATCTGAGTCACCGTTTGAGATTGTTTCTTGGGCTTTTCTAATTTGTGTCCGCGTAGTGTTACGAACAAGCCTATTTCTTATACGCTTCTTTTCTTGGACACGAGCCGACTTTTCGCTAGGCAAATCAATTTCCCCCTAAATTTTAAATCTTCTTTTCTGATTTATTAAAGTATAAACAGTTGTTGAAATTACTGCAATTATTCCACTTGGCAAACCAATACAGTTAGGATATGCTTCTAGCTATATTAAATAACAATTTATGGAGGTTTTCCCTTGTACAGGGCACCTAGGGGTACTACTGACATACTGCCAGAAGAACAGAAGTATTGGTCCTATGTTAGGTTTACTGCTGAAAAAATTTGTAAGAACTATGGATATAGTAGGTTGGACACGCCAATTTTCGAACAAACAGATTTGTTTGTTCGAGGTGTAGGCGAAGTCACTGATATAGTTGAGAAGGAGATGTATTCTTTTCTAGATAGAGGTGGTGACTACCTAACACTTAGACCAGAAGGTACGGCTTCTGTGTGTAGGGCATATCTTGAACATGGGATGCACAATTTACCTCAACCAGTTCGACTTTTTTACTTTTCACCAACATTTAGATATGAGCGGCCTCAAGCTGGACGATTTAGGCAACACCATCAATTCGGTGTAGAAGTCCTTGGTGAATCAGATGCATCTATAGATGTGGAGATTATAGATATGGCCTGGAGATTTATGAATAATCTCGGTCTAAATGATCTGAATTTATTAATAAACAGTATAGGTGATAAGGAATGTAGGCCAAACTACTTATCAGTACTCAAGGCTTATTACGAAGATAAGATAGGAAACATGTGTAAGGATTGCAAGCAACGTATGATAAGGAATCCGCTAAGACTTTTAGATTGCAAACAAGATTTTTGCAGCCTAATTGCAGCGAATGCACCTCGCTCAATAGATTGTCTCTGTATAGCATGCTTGGAGCATTGGGAAAATCTAGTTTGCTATTTAACAAAACTCGAAATACCTTTTACGATTGAGCCTAGATTAGTTAGGGGCCTCGACTATTATACTCGGACTGTTTTTGAGATTCAGCCGCAAGATGCAGGATCACAGAGTACCATATGTGCCGGGGGTCGCTACGATGGTTTGATAGAAGAGCTTAGGGGTCAAACAACTCCAGGCATAGGCTTTGCAGCAGGTATTGAGCGGATCATATTAGCCCTAAAGAACCAAAATGTAGATATAGGCAATGAAGAAGGCATCAGAGCTGTTGTTGCATATATGGGTGAAGAAGCAAAAGAGAAGGCTTTAATATTAACATCTGTATTACACAGGAAAGGCATAAGTGCGGTTATAGCTCCAGATGGTAAAAGTCTTCGTGCTCAGATGAGATATGCAAATAATATTGGAGCCGCATATGCTGTAGTAATAGGTGAAGAGGAACTGAAAAATGATACTGTAGTGATACGAGATATGAATTTAGGTGATCAGCGTAATGTTAAGTTTGGATCAGTGGAATACGAACTTGGCGTTATTTTGGATAAGGATTAGTTAACTCGGTTATATAATCTAGCAATTCTTTAGCGATATCTTCTCGTTCTAGTCCTATAGATATAGACGCTTTTAATAAGCCAAGCGGAGTACCTATGTCGTGTCTTGTCCCAGTTATTTCTAATGCATATACGGATTGGTATTGTATGAGATTACTTATGCCATCAGTAAGTTGGATTTCGCCGATTGACCCAGGCGTAACTTTTGAGATGGATTCAAATATCTCAGGTGTGAATACATAACGTCCTACAATACCTAGGTTTGATGGGGCGTCATCAGGGGCTGGTTTTTCTACTGCATTAAGTACTTTAAATAGTCCTTGATTAATTGTTTCAGTCTCTATTATGCCGTATTGGTTTATATTTTCCCTTTTTAGACTCTGTACAGCTATAACACTTGATTGATATTCCTTAAATACATTTAATAGTTTATTCAAAACTGAGGTTGTAGGGATTATTAAATCATCTGGAAGTATCACTGCAAAGGGTTCTTTGGAAAGAGAATTTGCGGCACACATAACCGCGTGGCCTAGCCCAAGTTGTTCATCTTGTATCACATAACTTATATTTGCAATACTTGATATGTCTTTTATCCGATTAGAGTAGTAGACATGTCCTCTCTCATACAGTAAATCTTCCAGCTCTTCATCTCTATTAAAATAATCTGCGATAGCATCTTTACCTTTGGATGTAATGATTACTATATTTTCAATGCCAGCTGCTGCAGCTTCCTCTACGGCATATTGTATGCCTGCTTTATCTATTACTGGAATCAATTCTTTTGGTACTGACTTCGTAACAGGTAAGAATCTAGTTCCTAATCCTGCGGCAGGTATTACAGCTGTGTTTACTTTCAATATATCACCTAAGCTTGTTTGTCAAACCATATAATGCAAGACATCTCTGTGAATCACAATGTATTGTCTAATTTGTAGATATTATATACTTCGTTTTCGAAGAAATACATGGCATCATTAGCGTCTGATAATTCTTGACAACTATAGCCCCCTATGCTAACGTTCAGCCGCGTCAAACTACACCTTCATACAAGTTATAATTTACATATCAATCCTAATATCTCTGCTTAATTTAATCCGGTTTTAATAAACTAGATGGTGATTCAACTAATTAACTTTCTAGAGGATAGTTAGCATGCAACACATCTTAATTGTAGGTTACTTGTATAGGTGAATATGAGAGAGTTTTTGTCTGGACCGCAGAGTTATCTGGGATTGTTAGACAGATGGAAGGACGTCTTCAAGGACAGGGAGCTTATTGTTGCTAGCAATAGAGGTCCTGTGGAATATCAACAATCCGGTGAAGGCAAGGCTCAAGCCAGAAGAGGAAGTGGTGGTGTTGTTACCGCGTTAAACATACTGACGAATAACTTGGAATTTACATGGGTTGCAAGTGCCATGGGTGAAGGTGATCGTAAGGTAGCTCAGCAATCTGAAGGTAGTAGTATAAAGTCAGAGGTGCCAGGTCACAAGATATCTTTAAGATATGTTTTGACACCCAGAAGAGTCTACCATAAGTTTTACAATGTAATCTGTAACCCATTACTTTGGTTTTTGCAACACTCTATGTGGAGTTCTCCATATACGCCTAACATAGACGATACAGTGTATGACGCATGGAACAATGGTTATGTATCTGTGAATCAGTCTTTTGCAGAAATCATAATTGACGAAGCTAAGAAAAGTGAAAAACAAGCATGTATATTGATACATGATTATCATTTATATTTGACTGCTGGAATGGTTAGGAAGAGCTTACCTGATGCAATTATACAATACTTCCTTCACATACCTTGGCCAGGCATTGGCGATTGGCATATGCTTCCTAGATCAATGCGAGACGCTATATGTGGCAGTTTGGTGTCTGCTGATATCGTTGGATTTCAAACAAAAAGAGATGCTATGAGCTTCTTGCAATGTTGCGAAACATTTCTAGATGGTTGCGCAGTGGACTATGAAGAATACACTTTGCAAATCAACGATCATAAAACGCACATAAAAATTTACCCTTTGTCTATAGACACGAATGAATTAAAAGCTATGGCAAACACTCCTAGAGCAGAGGCAGCTGAGAGTATTCTAAGACCATTGCTTTCACAAAAAAACATAGTAAGAATAGATAGAGTTGAGCCTAGTAAGAACATTGTCCGTGGATTCAGAGCATATAGTCTTATGTTGAGTCGTTCCCCAGATATGATAGGTCATGTTAAGTTCTTGGCATTCTTGGTTCCATCTAGGAGCCATATAAAGCAATATCAGCGTTACATGCAGGAAGTGGAACAGATAATAAGTGAGGTTAACGAAAAATTTGGTACTGATGAATGGAAACCAATAGAAGTTTTCTATGAGAATAACTATACTCAAGCCATAGCTGCAATGAAACTATATGATGTACTTCTGGTTAATCCTATAATAGATGGTATGAACCTAGTTACTAAAGAAGCTCCAATCGTAAATTACAATGATGGGGTTCTTATTATTTCTGATACTGCGGGAGCCTATTCTCAGCTTAAAGATGGAACCTGGGCAGTTTCTCCATCTGATGTTGAAGGTACAGCACGGGCGTTGTATCAAGCAGTTACGGCATCTAAAGAAGATAGATCTAAATGGGCTAATATCTTAAAAGATAAGGTTGAACAAGAAGATATAGCTAATTGGATAGATCGTCAAATTGACGACATTAGTGCTATGCTATGAAAGGGCTAGTTACTAGTAATCGCTGTTTTCATTGGGTTTCTTGCTAACAATACGAATACCATGCCAATTACTAGTGTTACTACAAAACTTATGAATGCAAAGTGATAATCCCCTGTGACATCAAAGACGAACCCTGCGTACACCGGTCCAACAACCGTGAAAGGTATGGTGAAAAATTGTTGGAATCCTCTTATGGTCGCATAATGTTTCCTGCCGAAGTAATCTCCAACTATGGCGAAATAGAGAGGTATCGCTCCACCATATGCTATCCCATAGATTACAACAAATATCCAAACTTGTGACATGCCATCCGCCCTATCTAACATCAATATACCAATAGCCTGTAGGGCGTATGTTACTACCAATAGATACCTTTTATCGAAATAATCCCCTAAGAATCCGAAACTAAATCGACCTATCAGACTCACAAAAACCATCATTCCTAGAGCCGCACTAGCTTGAGAGAGTGGGATGCCAATATCTGTAAGGTATGCTATCTCGTGTACAACCACAGATGTCATAGATAAGGATCTTGCAGCAGAACCTAACAGTAGCATCCAAAAGGCAGAAGTGATTAACGCTTCTTTAACAGAGAAATCATAAGATTCACCAATTTGATAAGTTCTATCATTTTCACTATTTTCTGTGTCTATGACGGAAGGTGTGTGTTCTGGGTCTTCACCGTCAGGTAGGTACCCATATTGTTCAGGTCTATGTCTTAGCAGTAAGGATAGAGGTATAACGAATATGAATACACCTATGCCAGCCATAATTGCAGCTGAACGCCAACCATAGGTTTGAATAGCTATCCCAAGGGCGAATACTGTTAGTCCACTTCCACCCGCACCTAAAGAGAATACAGCAAAAGCCCTTGAACGTTTCTTTATAAACCATCCGTTTACTGCTGCCATACTGGCATGGCTAAATCCAGTGTTATATCCCATGGACATAAATCCAGCATAGAGAATTATAAAGACTACCAGCGTAGATAAGTTAAGAGGGCCAAGAGTAATATCTGACACCATACTCATAAAGAAGTATCCTATGCCGAATATTACAGCCCCGAGAACTGCCATTGCTCTAGGTCCGAAGCGATCTACAAACCAGCCCACTATAGGGGCCTCAATACCGCCTTCGACCCTAGATAAAGCCACCACAAGAGCACCAGTTGCCCTTGCCCAACCGAATTGATCTAGTAGTACTTTGTAGAATATGGGGAATCCGTAGAACCAAACGCCGGCTCCATACACGTTTATTGCTGCTGCGGCTAGTACTATGTACCAACCATAGAAAATTCGGGGTTTACGAGCTTTTATTGTATCATCCATTGGTTGATTGTAGATTACGTTGCTCATATTAATAATCTCCAAACCATGTTCGAAGCCAATCTACAATCCTAGGTTTGTAGATTGAATAAACTATGTGTTAATCAAATTCGTCATCTTCAAGTTCGTCAGGTACAGCCTCTGACCCAGCCAGGGATGCTCTAGGTAATATTGCTGACATAGATTCCTTTGTTACCTTTTTGACTGGCATGGACTTGATATGTTCGGCCATGCTTTTTAGATCTTTTTCTTTCACCGTTTTTAGGTCTAGTAAAATACCTTGCATTCCTACATCTCGGATTATAGATAATTCTTGGTATGTCATAGCCTTTGTGATAGATAACAGAATTGGTTTGGAAGTCACGTCTCTTATAGATCTTATCCACATAAGATCTCTTATAGATATAGGTTGTTTGTTTTCGAGTCCGCACAGTACGATACCATCAAATGGTAATTCCTCTACAGATCTATAGATATCTTCAGGGATTAAGTCTGTCAGAACTATAAACTTACTAGTTTCTTCTAGTGATACTATTTCTGACGTGGTTTCAATACTAGGTATAATTATGAAGTCAGCACAACCGGATGCTAGAGAGTCAATTGTTTCGGCATTTATTTTGTCAGGCCAAACGCCTAATATGGAGTCACCGAAGTCTTGCACAGGCCCTAGTGAGTCGGAGCATACGACGAAATGTTTAAGATGTGAGTTGGATATTTTTTTGGATGTGACTGATTCTATGATGCCAACTATAAGTAGATTTGGGGATTTCTCTTCTGGACGTGCCACACCGAAACCCATACGCGTTGGCTGTACAGTTCCAACTTTCTCTAACTCTTCTATTAGTTTGCTCATATATTCTCCACACGCAACCAAGAAACCAAACAAGGAACATTACGGTAATAGAATAAATATTCTTGTTTGGTTTATATTGTAAAGTACTTAGTCAGAAGAAGGTAGTTTGCGTGGGTCTTGTATTGCCATTTCTGCCTCACAGCAAAGGACTCCTCCATCTCCAGCTTTTGTACACAAAACCATGGTGTTGCATGTAGCACACTGATATCTTTTGCCGAGTTGATTAGGCATGTTAACCTCTTTATAACACTATGATTGGAAGTATCTGTTTAAGTTATTTCTTCTGCAGGGCTTCGCCGCATGAGCAGCTCAGAGAGCCGTCTCCACCTTTGGTTACAATAAACTCAGCATTGCAGCTGGAGCAGAAGTATCGCTTTCCTGTTTCGTTAGACAACTGTAACACCTCCTAAATATAACTCTAGTCACATATTATAATTATTAGTAATACAAAGGTCAACATGCATGTAGCTATTTTAAGATAACTTGTTCATGTGTATTAGTTTTATATTCTTATTGCTACGGGAGTTTTAAAGACATATTTTGTGTACTCTGTTAATATTGAATGAATGCCAAATGAACGAAGATTACCAGATTGGTTCAAGGTAAAAAAACCTGGAACAACCAACTACTTAAAGCTGCAAAGACTACTAAAGAATGGCAATTTGCACACAGTCTGCGAAGAAGCACATTGCCCAAACATTGGGGATTGCTGGGATAGACTAAGTGCAACATTCATGATTTTGGGGGACCTGTGTACCAGGCGCTGTCACTATTGTGCTGTGACTACTGGAAAGCCTTATAAACTGGACATGGATGAACCCGAGAGATTGGCTGGTACAGTTGAAAAACTTGGGCTACGTTACTGTGTTATAACCTCCGTTAATAGAGACGATTTACCAGATGGGGGAGCCTTCATGTTTGCGAAATGCATACAACTTATAAGAGAGAAAATGCCAGAATGCAGAGTAGAAGTGTTGATACCAGACTTTCAGGGCTCGGAAAAAGCACTTAGGACTGTTGTGAGAGCGAAACCTAATGTTCTGAACCATAATATAGAGACAGTGCAGAGTATATTCCATTCCGTGAGACCCAGAGGTAATTATATGCAGTCTCTGGACCTTTTGGAGACCGCAAAAAAAATGGATCCTACTTTAGTTACTAAATCAGGTATTATGGTAGGCTTGGGTGAAGATTGGGATGAGATATTACTAACAATGGCGGACTTGAGAGATAGAAATTGTGACTTGCTGACAATAGGACAATATTTGAGACCATCTGAGAAACATTTCCCTATGAATAGGTTCTATGATCCCAAGGAATTCGATAAACTTAGAAAAGAAGGTTTAAAACTTGGTTTTAAATACGTAGCATCTGGCCCTTTGGTACGCAGTTCATTTCATGCGGATGAACAGGCTACCATTGCCGGCTTTTGACTTTCTGAGTTAGGTGTCTAGATTAATGTGAAGGACTTGGTATTGGATTATATAGCTAGTTTATTATTTCATAGCGCTAATGTAATCACTATGGATTATAAAATCCCAAGGGCTACATGGGTTGTAATATATGATTCTGTTATAGTGGCTTTTGGATCAGGTAATACACCTATCAATCTAATTAATAGCCATACGAAAGTCATTGATTGTCAGGGCATGACACTTATGCCAGGATTCAATGATGCCCATACTCATATCTTCTCTACAGTTAGCAATATACTCTCTGTGGATTGCAGTTCTGCATCAGTAGATTCAATAAAGGATTTAGTGATTAAACTCAAAGATAAAGCTGTAAGTATTGGTCCAGACGAATGGGTGAAAGGTAGTGGATATAATGAATTCAATCTTATTGAAAAGAGACATCCAAATAGATGGGATATAGACAAACTGATTTCTGACAACCCAGTGAGATTGAGACATAGTTCTGGTCATGCTGTTGTTTTGAACAGTAAAGCTTTGGATATAATTGGTATAAATGCTACAACTCCAGATCCGATATACGGAGTTATAGACAGGGTGGATGAAACAGGTGAGCCGACTGGATTGTTGTTAGAAATGGACGATTATTTGAGGCCTGTAATTCCATACCTGTCTGATGATGAATTTAAGCTAGGAATAAATATATTCAATAATAATTGTATTGAATTAGGTATAACCTCTGTTCAAGATGCAACAGCACATAATTCACTTGATCAGTGGCAGGCATTTTTGGATATTCTTGGTAAAGGTTTGATTGATCCATCTATCAATATGATGGTAGGAATAGACCATATACAAGAGTTCTTAGAAATGGGATTGCATTTTCAGTCATTAGTATCAAGAATTAAAGTGGGGCCGGCCAAAATTATGGCTACTATGACCACTGGAACACTTCACCCTTCGTTGGAGGAACTTTGCGAAAAAATAAGGTATGCTGAAAGCAGAGGTTTCCAGATTGCATTGCATGGAGTAGAAGCGGAAGTGAATTTTCAGGTTACTGAGGCTATAGGAAGATGCTCAGACGGAGAGAGTAATAATTTTAGGCATAGAATTGAGCATTGTTCGGAATGCCCTCCAAATCTTGGTGACAAATTATCTAAAAATGGTATGGTCATAGTTACACAACCTGCATTTATATATTATATGGGAGATAGGTATAGAAAAAATGTTGAGGAATATAAACAGGATTGGTTGTATAGAATAAGGTCTTTATATGCCAGAGGCATTGTTGTCGGTATAGGATCTGATTCACCAGTAATTCCCATGAATCCTCTAATGGGAATTTATGCTGCAGCTACCAGACTTTCTTCTGATGGCTATGTATTGAATGTTGATGAAACAGTCTCTGTAGAACAGGCATTAAATATGTATACCTTAGGCAGTGCTTACGCTTCGTTTGATGAAAAGAAAAAGGGGTATATCGGAGTTGGTGCCTATGCTGATTTAATATTGCTAGACCGAGATCCAACGACTATAGATGCTAGCGAAATTAAAGATGTTAAAAACGTCATGACTATTATAGCTGGCCGCATAGTATGGCAAGGCTGAAAACATTTGTGGACTATAATATAGGATCATTTTCTACGCTCCATAATAAAGTCTGCCAAAGTTATAAGTGAATTCTTATACTCTGATTTTGGCAGATGATTTATACTAGCTATAGCTTTATCACAGAAATCTTTGGCCACACCGTAAGATTCCTGGATAATTGACGAATTGTTAATCATTTCTATTGATTTTTGTAGATTTAAGTTGCTATTGCCGTCCTGAAATAATTTTATTATAGGGTTATTATTTGGATATTGTTCTAGTAGGAGTATAGATGGTAGGGTCAATGTTCCTTGTACCAGATCATTGCCAACAGGTTTACCAAATTCTTCTTCTGTTCCAGAAAAATCTAATATGTCATCGATTATTTGGAATGCCATGCCGACATTATATCCATAATTTCTTAGTGCTTGTACGTCAGTCTCTGGGGCTCCGCTTAAAATAGCACCGGACTCAGCAGAAGTACAGAATAGGGAAGCAGTTTTATGGTATATCCTGCGCCAGTACGGATTTCTTCCTAAATCCCATTTGAAAGCGTCCAGAATTTCTGCCAACTCTCCGCTAGATAGTTCCATGATAGTCTCAGAGAATCTTTTTATAACTCGTACATTATTTGTGTCACAAACAAAAGTTGCAGAAGTTGCAAATACATAATCGCCTAAAAGTAGAGCTATGTCTTTCCCCCATGTGCTACTTATAGTTGCTTTCCCGCGTCTTACATCAGAATTATCCACTGTGTCATCATGTATAAGTGTGGCAATGTGAAGTAACTCTACTGCTGTAGCCATTATGTGCGGGTGGTCGTGAGTATATGGGTAAAATTTGGATGCTAGTAGAGTTATAGCTGGCCGCGTACGTTTTCCAGGCACTTCTAGCACATCTTCTAAAAGTTCGCCGAGTGTTTCGAAGGCGTCTGCAGACGCCTTCTTGCCAAGTGAAGATAGCTTTTCTTCTACAATATTTAGATCTTTTTGGATTGGCTCATAGAATTCTGTAGTCAATATGCTCCAATATACTTACATTTTACTTAGGGTCTAGTGTCTTTTAGTTTTCTAATTTCTTCTGTAGCCAAATCATCTTCTAGTTTCTCATAAAGTGGGAATGGTTCGACTAATTTTTGACCTGGGGGTAGTGCGGATATAGATTGATCCCACTGCCATCCAATTTGATCGAGTGTTTCATTGAATCCCAGCATATTGTTTAGCTTTTCTGAGCTGAATGGTAAGAAAGGGTAGAGGGCTATTTTTAGTCCATTTAATACATTAAGTGAGACCCAGAGCGTAGTAGCTGTTTTCGAGGCGTCGTTTTTTATTGTTTTCCAGGGCTCTTTTTGTTCCAAGTATCGATTAGCTTCACGTGCTATGTCCATTGCAGAATTCAGTGCCATTCGGAAATGACACCCTGATAACTGATCAGAAACTGTTTCGAATAACTTTTGTGTTTTATCTAGGAGTCTCAAATCTTCGGTGTCCAAATTAGAAGGCAGGGGTATTGATCCATCAAAGTTACGATATGTGAATGTTAGTACCCTATTTGCTAAGTTACCAAATGTGGCTAGCAATTCATCATTATTTCTCTTTATGAAGTCTGACCATGAGAAGTCAGAGTCGCTGGTTTCTGGCATTGTTGCCGATAGATAATATCTCAATGGATCCGGATCGAATCTAGATAAATAATCTGGCAGCCAAACAGCCCAGTTGCGGCTTTTAGATAATTGCTGCAATTCCAGTGTGAGGAATTCATTTGCTGGAACATCGTAAGGTAATTGGGTATTGCCGTATCCCATTAGCATAGCAGGCCAAATTATTGTGTGGAAAGGTATATTATCCTTACCAATAAAATAATAACTTTTAGCATTTCCATCCCAGAAATTTTTCCACAGATCTGTGTTTCCTTGCATGGCAGACCATTCTTTTGAGGCAGACAGATATCCTATTACTGCCTCAAACCAGACATAAATACGCTTATTGTCGTATCCCGTAACGGGTATAGATATGCCCCAATCTAGGTCTCGTGTGATAGCCCTATCATGTAATCCTTCCTCCAAGTACCTGCGGGTAAAATTTAGAGCGTTTGGTCTCCAGTGTCGTTGATTGGTCACCCACTCCAATAGGTCTTCTCCGAAGTCACTCAGTTTCAGGAAAAAATGTTCAGTTTCCCTGATATCCGGTTTATCTCCTGAAATCCGGCACCGTATGTTGATTAACTCCTCTGGGTTGAGAGGCTTCCCACAATTGTCACATTGATCCCCACGTGCATCCGGATTGTCACAGTATGGGCATTGTCCATTTACATATCTATCTGGCAAGAATCTCTGGCAACTATGGCAAAATGGCAGTAGAGATTTACCAGTATATATATGACCTTTCATTCTGAGGGTTTCAAATATATCGTGTACTGTATCCCTATGGTTTGAAGTTCTTGTAGTTGTGAAAAGGTCGAATGAAATCCCCAGCTTTTCCCAGCAATCCAAGAATTCACTATGATATCTATTGACTACCTCTTCGGGGGTAGTACCTTCTTCTTCTGCTCTTAATGTTATAGGAGTGCCATGCTGGTCACTGCCTGATACCATTAATACTTGATTGCCAATCATCCTGTTATAACGAGCGAATATATCTGCTGGCAGGTAACATCCTGCAATGTGTCCTAGATGCAAAGATCCATTTGCATATGGCCAAGCTGCGCCTATAAATATATTTTGGGACATAAAGACCAGAAATCTCCACGAGGATTGTTCGTACATTCTATCATACTGGTGAATAATACACCTAGATCGAGTTTTGAATTTCTAGTTCATCTATGGCTGGTTCATTTTTAATATCTATCCAGATGTCGTACAAATTACGTTTTGACATGCCTGTTTCATTAGCGATCTTATCACGTGCATCTCTAGGAGATGCACCAGAAGTGATTAAGTCTTGAAGCATAACTCTGGCTTCATGTTCTGTAGGGTAATAATCATTTGCTTCGCCTTTCATTACTATTGTGAACTCTCCTCGGGGATTTTCGAAATGGCTTATAGCATCAGATATCTTGCCATGAAAATTCTCCTCGTACAGTTTGGTCATTTCACGTAAAATAGCTACATTTCTATCTCCTAGGCTTCCCTTTAGGTATTCTAAGGTATTCCTTATGCGATGGGGTGCCTCAAACATTATAATAGTCTCAGATGATTTCTTGAGATTATCTATGAGTCTATTTTTGTCAATATTTTTTCTCGGAAGAAAACCAACGAAAGTAAAGCGGTTACCGGACATTCCAGATAATGCCAATGCACTTGTTACCGCGGATGGACCAGGAACGGAAAGCACTGGAATACCGTTTCTGATTGCAGAAGAAATCAACTCAGCACCAGGGTCACTAATAACAGGTGTTCCGGCATCAGACACTAGAGCTACATCATTCCTTGATAAAGCATCTATGATTCTTGGCAATTTGGCTTTCTTATTTCGTTCGTGGAAACTTGTTAGTGGAGTATGTATATCATAACTGGAAAGTAATTTGCGAGTAGTGCGAGTATCCTCGGCTGCTATTAATTTTACTTCCTTTAATATACGTAACGCCCGTATAGTGATATCCTCTAGGTTGCCAATTGGAGTAGCAATAACATATAAGGAAGCCATGTCTATTAAATTCCTAACCAGAAAATCTAGATCCCATGTTGGATCTTAGGTTCTTAGTTCAGTGGTCTATCTTTAGGAGCGCCAAGAACGCTTCTTGTGGGATCTCAACATTCCCAACTCTCTTCATCCTTTTCTTTCCTTCAGCCTGTTTTTCTAATAGTTTACGCTTTCTTGTTATATCACCACCATAACATTTAGCTAACACGTTTTTCCTTAGTGCTTTTATCGTTTCTCGGGCAATTATTCGGTTTCCGATAGCAGCTTGTAATGGCACCTCGAATAGTTGTCTAGGTATGAGTGTTCTCAGTTTCTCTACTAAAGCCTTACCCCAATAAAAAGCCTTGTCTTTATGCATTATGACTGATAATGCGTCTACTGGCTGATTGTTGACAAATAACTCAATCCTAACCAATGGTGCAGCTATATAGCCCTCGAAAGAGTAATCCATGGAGGCATACCCTTGAGTACGAGATTTGAGCTGATCGTAGAAGTCGATCAGTACTTCAGATAATGGGGCTTTATACTCTAACACTACCCTAGCTTCTGAAGAGACACCTAATTCATCATTTGGGTCTACATTGGATTGGAGGTATTCCATCCTTTTGAATTCTCCACGTCGGGATGTGGTCAATTCCATAATTGTTCCAATAAATCTAGCAGGTGACACTATACTGAGATTCAACCATGGTTCTCTCATTTCAGTTATATTGTTTATGTTTGGTAGTTTCGTTGGGCTATCAACTACTAGTACGCTCCCGTCTTGTAGAGCAACCTCATATGCAACTCCAGGGGCTGTGAATAGCAGGTTTAATCCATATTCTCGTTCTAATCTTTCTTGCACGATTTCCATATGCAAAAGTCCTAGGAAACCACATCTAAAGCCAAAACCTAATGCATTACTTGTTTCTTGCTCGAAACTTAGAGCAGAGTCATTAAGTTGTAATTTTTCCAAAGCTATCCTTAGAGATACATAATCTTCACCATCAGACGGGTATAATCCTGCAAAGACCATTGGCTTCAGTGGCTTATATCCAGGTAGGGGTTCGGTAGCTGGTTTAGATACTGTAGTTATAGTATCTCCCACACGGCACTCATTAACATCTTTTAGTCCAGTTGCGATGTAACCCACTTCTCCTTCATATATCCTGTCTATCGGAGTTAATCCAGGTTTGAACACTCCTACTTCTAGAACATCTCCTTTGGATTTAGTTGACATTAGTAGAACGTTATCGCCCTTTGATATAGACCCTTCGAACAGTCTTACGTATGCAACAACACCCTTATACTGGTCATAAGATGAGTCAAAAACTAAAGCCCTTAGGCAGTCTGAAGACGAAACAGGTGCTGGGACTTGTTTGATTATCCTGTCCAGTAACTCTGGTATACCTGTACCATCTTTTGCTGATACGTACATAATTTCATCTTCCAAAAAACCTAATGTTTGCACTAGCTCCTGTGCTACTCGTTGTGGCTGAGATAAAGGTAGGTCTATCTTGTTAACTATTGGTATGATTTCAATGTCATGATCCATTGCAAGATATACGTTTGCCAAAGTTTGGGCTTGTATACCTTGGGTTGCGTCTACTACTAGAAGTGCTCCCTCACAAGCTGCTAGAGCTCGAGACACCTCATAGCTGAAGTCGACGTGTCCAGGTGTATCGATAAGGTTGAGTTGATATTCGCCATCTGAGGTAGAGTGGTTCATACGAACTGCCTTACCCTTAATGGTAATACCCCTTTCACGCTCCAGCTCCATCTGATCCATAACTTGTTCAGTCATTTCTCTTGAACTCAATGTTCTTGTAGCTTCCAATAAACGATCAGCAAGCGTAGATTTTCCGTGATCTATGTGAGCGATTATACAGAAATTTCTTATTCTGGAGATATCCATTCTAGGATAATGGTAACATAGGCTACTCATGCCTACAAGTTAGATGCTTTATATGTTTTGTGTTTGATTCACTAGAAACAGTAAGGGAGGAATCTCAAAGATTCCTCCCTTACTGTTTCTAATTTCTTTTGAGTTATAAGTTAACTAGACTCGAACGCAGGCTACAAAGTGACCTGGGGATACCTCTCTGAGGTCGGGTATTCCATTTTCATTCGATTTACCAGGCATATGGTTACCATTGCACTCACCGTCAACAAATACAGGGCATCTTGGATGGAATACGCAGCCTGCAGGTGGGTGTAATGGACTTGGCACATCTCCTTGTAGCACAACCCTTTCTCTTGTTGCCTCAACTATTGGGTCAGGTATTGGAACTGCTGACAATAGGGCTTGAGTGTATGGGTGTAACGGGTTTTCATATAATTCGTTTCTGTCTGCTATTTCAGCAATCTTACCGAGATACATAACTACTATCCTGTCGCTGATATGCCTTACTACAGATAGGTCATGCGCAACAAAGAGATAAGTTAACTCGAATTGTTCCTGAAGCTCTTCGAGAAGGTTAATCAACTGAGCTTGTATGGATACATCTAAGGCGGAGACAGGCTCGTCGCATACTATGAAGCTTGGCCTTACAGCTAAGGCTCTTGCAACTCCTATACGCTGCCTCTGTCCTCCACTAAATTCGTGCGGGAATCGCTCAGCCATGTATGGACTCAATCCAACAACTGTCATGAGTTCCTGAACCTGGTCTTTGAACTCTGCCCTGCTTCTTGTCATTTTGTGGACAATTAGAGGTTCACCTACTATGTTGCCGGCACTCATACGAGGGTTGAGGGATCCATATGGATCCTGAAATATCATCTGCATTCTTCTACGCATACCACGTAGCTCTTTATTTCCGAGTGTGGAAAGATCAGTTCCTTCGAAGAAAACTTTTCCTGAGGTAGGTTTATACAATTGGAGCATGGTACGACCGACTGTGGTTTTCCCACAACCGCTTTCTCCAACCATGCCAAGTGTTTCCCCTCTATGTATCTTGAAACTTACGTCATCAACTGCCTTAACATCTGCCACTTTTTTCTGGAATAAGATACCAGCTGTGACAGGGAAGTATTTAACTAGATTCTGGACGTCTACTAGAACTTCAGCTTCTTGTGTGCTCATATTTAACTCTCCTATCCTCTTCCCATAGCGGATGCGCCTAGTTGATCGGCCACAAAGCAAGCTGCTGTATGGCCATTTGACACTTCCAATAGTTCGGGTATTTCAGTTGCACATTTCTCGATTGCAAATTTGCACCTAGCTCTGAAAGCACAGCCCTGTGGTAGCATTATTAGATCTGGGGGCTGGCCTTCTATAGGTATCAATTTTTCTTTCAGGGGTTCGTCTAGTCTTGGTACTGAGTTCAGAAGCCCTATAGTATATGGATGCCTTGGGTTCTTGTATATCTCAAGAGCTGTACCGCGCTCTATGATTTTGCCAGCGTACATCACATTAACTCTGTCAGCGTAGCGTGCTACAACACCTAGGTTGTGAGTGATTATCAGGTTTGAGGTTCCATGTTCCCTGCCAAGCCTTTGCATTAATTCCAGTATCTGAGCTTGAATCGTAACGTCTAGAGCAGTTGTTGGTTCATCTGCGATGAGCAATTTGGGATTACAACTCATTGCCATAGCAATCATTACTCTTTGTCTCATACCACCGCTGAATTGGTGAGGATAATCCTGGAGCCTTGTTCGGCCTTCTGGGATACCAACCATTTGCAGAAGTTCAGTAGCTCGATCTTCAGCCTCTTTTTTATTGTACCCTAAGTGCAACTCTACAGTCTCTGTTAGTTGTTTGCCTATTGTCAAAACTGGATTCAAAGATGTCATAGGCTCCTGAAATATCATAGCCATGTCTTTTCCACGTATCTTACGCATCTCAGAATCACTGACGTTCAGTACATCTGTGCCGTCAAAAATAGCCTCACCAGATACGATTCTGCCGGGTTTCTGTATGAGACGCATTAGTGATAATGCGCTAACGCTTTTGCCACAACCACTTTCACCAACAAGGCCGAGAATCTCGCCTTCCTCAAGGTCATATGAGATGCTGTCTACAGCTTTCACAACACCTTCAGGGGTGTAGAAGTAGGTGGCCAGATCCTTTATTTCCAATAGCTTAGCCACTTGACCCTCCTTTAACGTGGTCTCTTATAGACCAAGGACCGATTCAGAATAGTCTGTCTGTCATGTAAACACAGGGCCGGGGTTATGAACCCAGAGTTTGAGAGTTATCTCTTCCTCTGGGGAAGAGGAGACTCGAACTCCTACGCCTCTCGGCACATGATCCTAAATCATGCTCGTCTACCATTCCGACACTTCCCCACTAGTATTAATCCATGACCCGCACAGGACTTGAACCTGTAACCCACTGATTAAGAGTCAGTTGCTCTACCAATTGAGCTAGCGGGCCACATTACAGCTCGCCCCATGCGCTAAATTAGTCGCAATCTAGCATGTAAAAATCGTAGTGTCAATAGATATGATATATATAATAGTGAAACATGATTATTAATTAAAAATGCATCCTAAATATAGATGTCCTTTAGACTGATATGTGCGTCTGTACAATCAATTAAAATTTAGTTGTGTGGCTTAATATGTATAGATATAATGCACAGTGTGAAAATAAACGAATTGGGTGAACAGGGTTTATTAAAAATCATCAAAGAGATGGTTGCAAGATCTGATAGATCCACACTATTAGGGGAAGGTGATTTGATATTGGGCATTGGAGATGACGCTGCGTCTTGGAAAACAAATGAAGCAGTGACATTGGCTACGACGGATACAATGGTAGATGGAGTCCATTTCTCCACAGAACACCTATCATGGAAAGATATTGGATGGAAAGCCATAGCTGTAAACATCAGTGATATAGCAGCAATGGGCGGCACATCTCTTTATGCTCTCGTTACTTTAGGTCTTAATCCGGATAAAGAAGTGGATGATGTAATAGCCTTATACGAAGGAATGTTGTCTGCATGCAGAGAGTATACAGTTCGGATTGTAGGAGGAGATTTGGTGAGATCTTCAGTGGATTTTGTTACAATAGCTTTGACTGGTGAGCATAGCAATGGTGGCTTGACTAGGGGATCTATGCAGACAGGAGATTTGATAGCCGTTACAGGTCATTTAGGCTCTTCTGCAGCCGGTCTGGCATTAATGACCAATGGTATAAAGGGTTGGCATGCAGATAGAGAATTATTGATACAAAGCCACATTCACCCTATACCGAGAATTATGGAAGCTAGGATCCTAGTAGAAAATAATATAAAAGCTGCAATGGACATTAGTGATGGATTGTTAATAGATTTAAAAAGATTTTGTGAGAGTAGTTCAGTTGGGGCCGATATTTATTCTGACTCTATCCCTATTGCTCTCGAAGTTCATAAGGTTTTTCCTAATGATGCCCTCGCATTTGCTTTGAGTGGCGGGGAAGACTACGAATTGTTATTTAGTGGATCTGAAGAGTTAATAACAAGAATTTTACCTGTGTTTCCGTCGGGAGCTTCAATTATAGGAAAAGTTGTGGACCAGCATATGGGAGATGTTGTTGTATTCAATGTGGTAGGGGACATACTAAAAACAGAAAGACTAGGGTGGGATCATTTTAAGATATGAAAGACTTAGAATTTAAGAGTAGTAGCCCTGAGTACACTAGGCGAATAGGATTTGCTATTGGTGTTTCTATAAAGCCAGGCGATATTATTTTGCTAAGTGGTGACCTTGGTACAGGGAAAACTTGTTTAACTCAGGGTATAGCCAATGGCATGGGGGTCTCCGACTATGTTCGTAGTCCAACATTCGTATTAGTAACGATCCATCAGGGAAGTATGCCACTTTACCACATGGACTTGTATAGGATTGAGGGTGTTCCAGAGGCCATAGGATTGGGCATAGACGAATATCTTTACGGGGATGGAGTGTCCGTAATAGAATGGGCTGATAAAGCCATAGATGTGTTTCCTAGGCCTTATATATTAATAAACCTGTACCATAAATCAAAGAGATCTAGATTAATTCAATTCCACCCATTTGGAGAGAGATATGAGACACTTGTCTCCGATGTACATCAACTTATTGAAGGCAAATTAGCCTAACAAATTAATTATGAGGATTTTCAAGATTCATGGAATTAATTATTGATACGTCTACAAGGTTTGCAACAGTTGGCATCTCACTAGACGGAAAAATGCAGCGTGAGTATAGTTGGTTTTCCAAACAGAATCATACTGTGGAAATATTACCATCGATAGAATATATTCTAAAATCTATAGGATCAACTCCTAGAGATTTGACTTCTATATTTGTTGCTCGTGGCCCAGGTGGGTTTAGTGCACTGAGAGTTGGGATAAGTATAGCTAAAGGGTTTTCTGTTGCGTATGGTATCCCCGTAGTAGGGATTAGCACATTGGAAGTAGAGGCGTATCCATTTATTGGCCTGGGCTCGAATGTATGCCCTATGATAGACATTGGTAGAGAAGATATGGCTGTAGTTTTGTTTAAACCTAACGGTAGTTCCTATGGTTATGAAAGGCTATGTGAAGAGCATGTCTTACCACTTGAAAACATACTTTCTCTAGTTGATGGACCCACTATATTTTGTGGGGAAGGATCATTACGTATGGATAGAATAGAATACAGTAAGTTGAATAATGACGTTATAATACCCAATCAATCCTCTCCTACCAGAAGGGCTACTTCAATGGCAACATTAGGATACAAGAAATTGATTGATGGAAACCTAGATGATATATCTGCTTTGGAACCTGTATATATGCGTGGGCCGTCTATTACATTGCCAAAGAAATAATGAAATAAGTTGCATGCATTTGTATTACAATCACAAATGTTGAGTAAAGCAGGTGCCAATATATCCGTAGTCCATTTGCCGTGGTGCTTTAGACCATAATTTATACCATGAACATCTAACAATTTATGAAATATAGTTTATACTTCATGCAAGTTAGTGAAAGATAAAGTAGGAGGCGAATTGAGTATTGAAAAAACTTTAGCGTTAATAAAGCCAGATGGAGTGCAAAGAGGACTTGCTGGCACCGTATTGTCAAGGTTTGAACAGAAGGGTTTGAAATTGGTTGCACTTAAGATGTTGCACGTTTCTGGTGATCTTGCGGCAAAGCATTACTCTGCACATACAGAGAGGCCTTTTTATAAGGACTTAGTAAGCTTTATAACATCTAGTCCTTTGATTGCTTTGGTATTAGAAGGACCTAAAGCAGTAGAGTCAGTTAGGGCAATTATGGGCGTTACAAACCCACTCGAGGCTCAACCCGGAACTATACGTGGTGACTTGGGTCTAGATATAGAGCACAATATTATACACGGCTCAGACTCTCCAGAGTCTGCAGACTACGAAATAGGGCTTTTTTTTAGAGCTGAGGAAGTTCTTGAGTATAGTAGAGACATGGATAAATGGGTTATTGGACCCTAAATAAGACTGGTGCGCGGTTCCAGTATTTTTCTATTTGATACATATCCCTTTCTTCTGGGCTGAACACGTGAGCGATAAAATCTATGTAGTCCAGCAGTATCCAACCACCTTCACTTGAGCCTTCGAGATGTGTTAGCTTCATACCTGATTTTGCAAGGGTTTCATCTATGTCATTTACGAGAGCTTGCATTTGACGCTTGCTTTCAGCAGTCATTACTATGAAGTAATCAGTAAAAGAACAAACTGACCGCATATCCATAAGAATTATGTCTGTAGCATTCTTTTCGGATGCAACATCTACTGTAAGCCTAGCAGCTTCAGATGGTATTAGACTAGTATTTTCAATCATGTACGCTAAGTTTATATTCTTGCTAATAAGAGGTCAATGGTAAAGCCAAAATCGACTTGAATATGATATAGTCGTCTAGTGGAAATAGGACAATAATATTACTATTTGCTTGGAGGAAGCGCAGTTGAATAATCATAAGGCGGTTGTAGCGATGAGCGGGGGAGTAGATTCCTCGGTTGCCGCCTATTTATTAAAAAATCAAGGCTATGACTTGGTTGGGATAACTATGAAATTGTGGGACCAAGATGGAGTGGAAGCCGTTGGGGCAAACAGGGGTTGCTGTACTGTTGATGATATAGAAGATGCTAGAAGAGTGTGTCAATTGATTGACATACCCCATTATGTGGTAAATTTCCAGAAGGAATTCCAGGAGCATGTTATAGATTATTTCTGTAGCGAATATCAGCAAGGTAGGACACCTTACCCATGTTTGGCATGTAATGATAAGATCAAATTTGATTTCCTAATGAGACAAAGTCAGGCACTAGGGTTTGATTACATTGCAACTGGTCATTACGCTAGAATGGATTACTCAGGACCAACCCCGCGGCTTTTTAGTGGTGTTGACAGGAGTAAGGATCAATCTTACGTCCTATTCAACTTGCGCCCTAATCAAGCACAGAATCTCCTGTTACCATTGGGAGATTATGATAAATATGCTATAAGGGATATTGCCAGAAATGCAGGGCTTCCAGTTGCCGATAAGCTGGATAGCCAAGACATTTGCTTTATTCCACAGAATGATTATAGGGCATTTATATCTGAAAGATTTAGCCCTAGTCCAGGAGATATAGTGGATTCTCTAGGGAAGGTTTTAGGTAAACACAAGGGTATTGAATTCTTTACAGTGGGGCAAAGGCGAGGTATTGGTATTCAGGAAGAAAGACCACTTTTCGTTCTGGCAATCGATAGAGGTAAAAGCAGAGTAATAGTAGGTTATGCAGAGGAACTCATGCAAGATTCTATATGGGCTAGTAACGTTAATTACATATCTGGGTTTGTTCCTAGCGAAAGCATGGAAGTTAATGCAAAGATAAGATATAAAGCATTACCATCCCCAGCAACGGTTACACCACATGGGGATTGGGCAGAGATTAAATTTCATGAACCACAACGAGCTATTACACCTGGGCAAGCTGTAGTCTTCTACGACGACAATGAAGTTTTGGGAGGCGGTTTCATAGAAGGGCTAATCTTGGATTGATAGACATTTAATGTAAGCTATTTACAAAATGTTTCTATATATTGTGGCGGTAGTAATCTATACATCTCTTGAATAGAAGGTTCTGAAAGTTTATTTTCATAGAATCCATATTGAATATGGTACTGAAGCATGCAGAATAAATTCTCAAGGAGTTAGTTATGGATGGGGTTCTTAAAGGGATAAGAGTTATAGATTTTGGTCAGTATATTGCGGGTCCATTGTTGGGCATGATGCTTGCAGATCACGGAGCAGAAGTTATACACATAGACCCACCAAATGGTCCTGCTTGGGACACTCCAGCAAATAATACATGGAACAGAGGCAAGAAGTCTTTGACACTGGATTTGAAAAATCCTGCGGATTTGTATGTCTCAAAGAAACTTGTGAATTCAGCTGATGTACTGATTGAGAATTTCAGACCCAATGTAATGACTAGATTGGGTCTGGGATATGAGGCGATGTTGAAATCCAACCCAAGATTGTTGTATTGTTCGATGCCAGGATTTGCCGCAGATGACCCTAGGTCGAATATCAGAGGTTGGGAAGGTATAATAGCATCTGCTACTTGGACGTACAGACCATCATCCATAGATAGCAACAGCACTCGGCCGGTATACACTTCTATACCTATAGCCTCAAGCTATGCAGCTTTTATATCTGCAGTAAGCATATCTATGGCATTGATATCTAGAGAATCCTATGGTCTTGGTCAATGGATTGAGGTTCCATTATTTGATGCCATGTTCCCAGTGATGGGTAGCAGAGTAATAACTTTGCATGATCAAACAACACCTACTTCTAGGGGTGTCAATCCAGGCTGGACTAGAACATTTGAATGTAATGATGGTAGGTGGGTTCAATATCATTCAGGGAACCTACGTTTCGATGATTTCCTGAGTGCTACAGGAGTAGATTTATGGCCTACATCAGAATCTCCATCTGACTATCAGAATAGAATGGAAGACTTATTCAAGACTCGTTCATCTACAGAATGGGAGAGCCTGATCTCTCATCTGGGTAGTGAGGCCGCTATTTGTAGAAGTACATCCGAGTGGATTGCTCATCCACATGCATGGCAATCTGGAATGGTAACTATGGTAGATGGCACAAATTTAGGTAGCATGGTTCAGCCAGGGATAAATACTCGGCTATCTAAAACTCCGGGTAATATAAGAGGGCCAGTCTTAGTAGTTAAACCAGAAGAGATAGATTTAGATACAACGTTTTCTTCAGCAGGGCATGATCTCAGTGAATTGGAGAATTCCTTGCCGCCAGTTTTGAAAGATGTGAAGGTTCTTGATCTGTGTATAGTTCTTGCTGGACCTACTTGCGGAAGAACACTAGCAGAGTTTGGAGCGGACGTTATTAAAATTGATAGCCCAGACAGGTTGAGAGTGTCCTTTCATAATGAAATAAATAGAGCTAAGCGCAGTATTGTTTTGGACCTGAAAACAGAAAAGGGGCTGAGCATTTTCTGGAAGTTATTAGAGGGTACGGATGTGGTAGTTCAGAATTTTCGCAAAGGAGTAGCAGACAAATTAGGTGTAGGTTACGAACAAGTTCGACTTAAAAAGCCAGACATTATATATGCATCTTTGAACACGTATGGTCAAGAAGGTGAATTAGCTGACAGGCCTGGTCATGAACAAATTGCCCAAGCTGCTACAGGTATGCAAGAGAGGTTTGGAGGAGAAGGTCAACCATTAACCCAACCTTTTGCGATAAATGACTATGGCACTGGTTTTATGGGTGCTTATGGAGTCGCCCTAGCGTTAATGCATCGTATGAGAACAGGTGAAGGACAACATGTAGACACAGCTTTAGCTTATACAAGCTGTACGCTACAGTCCACCTTTCTAATGGATTACCCAGGGAAAATTTGGAATGAGATTAGAGGGCAGGATGCTCTAGGCAGTGGGCCCCTGAATAGAGCCTATCAGGTTAAGGACGGTTGGGTTTTTTTGTCGTTGCCTTGGAATCAAAGAGATAGATTAAGGCAAGTTAATAAAATGGAAGACATTATGGTTTTGAATTCGACAGAACTGGAGCAGAGGATAGAGAACGTGATGATATCTCAGACTGTTGTAGACTGTGTAAAGCTTATGGGATCATTGGATATTTCAGCCCATAGGGTTGTTGATAAGGCAAGTGATTTATTAGAGGATCAGTGGATTGTGTCTCATGGTTTGAGCATCACCAGGGAGCATCAAGAGTTAGGTAATATAACTACTACTGGGCCTGCACCACGTCTTTCACTTACGCCAGTTCGTGTAGGACGCCCAGCTCCAAAACCTGGTTCAGATGCAAAAGAAATCCTGAGCGATATAGGCTTGGAATCTGAATTCGACAGGCTTGTTGAAGAACGAGTCATTAAATTAGATGGTATAACACCTAGTTAAGGTTAAGAGTAATGAAAAGCAATGCTAAACCTACATTCGATGAGGAACTGATTGCCAGAAAGTCAGGATATTTTTCAATAGCTGGCATTGATGAAGTCGGACGTGGTCCAATTGCAGGCCCGGTTGTGTCAGCTGCAGTAATATTGGAAACAAGCATGTTTTTTAATTGGCTGTCAAAAATTCGTGACAGTAAACAACTTTCCCATAAAAGGAGAGTTGAGATATTCGATTCTATAGTTTCAGAAAATATACCATATGGTATAGGGATAGTATCATCTTCAGAGATAGACGATATTGGGATTGTAGAAGCTACCAGAAAATCTATGATTAAAGCTGTAGACAATTTAGGGATAAATCCGGACTTTCTTCTTATAGATGCTGTGTCTCTAGATAAACATGGAATAGAATCTAAATCTATAATAAAAGGGGATCAGCTATGTTTGTCAATCGCTGCTGCCTCTATAGTTGCGAAAGTTTGCAGAGACAGTATGATGTTAGAAGAAGATTACAATTATCCCGGTTATGGATTCGCTCAAAACAAAGGATATCCGACAAAGTTGCACATGGATAGGCTACGAGAGTTAGGTCCAACTCCTATACACAGGTTTTCATTTGCTCCTGTAAGGGATATATCCAGATCTTGGTAAATATAAGGCTCTCAACTTGTGGGTTTTATATTTATGATAGTAACCTTTAATTCTATATTAGGAGAATAGTATGAAGCAGACTACTCAGTTGCGTAATATATTGGAAGGTGATCAAGTGCTATTGGCCCCATTCACGTATGATGCTTTTGCGGCCCGTATCGGGGAGGAAGTTGGGTTTAAAACTATCTATATGTCTGGGTTCGGGGTATCTATGTCAAAAGGAGTTCCTGATATAGGATTGCTTACACAGACAGAGATGATTGAGAATGCTGCTTATATAGCTCAGTCTGTTAATGTACCAGTGATAGCAGATGCTGATACGGCCTACGGCAATCCATTAAATGCATGGCGGACAGTGCGAGATTACGAACGTTCAGGTGTTGCAGGTATACATATAGAAGATCAAGTTGCACCCAAAAAATGTGGTTTTTTTGAAGGTAAAGATGTTATATCAAAAGAAGAAGCTATCCAGAAAATAAGAGCTGCCGTTGATGCGAAAACTGATCCAGACTTTGTAATAATTGCCAGATCGGACGCGCTTGTAGTGAATGGATGGGAGGATACCGCTGAAAGATGTAGAGCTTATTATGAAGCAGGGGCTGATCTAGTATTTGTCGATGGAATACAGGGGATTAAAGATTTGGAGACTTACGCTAGTATTCTTGGAGATATCCCGCGTATGTATAATGGTGAATTGCCAGTATCTGAATCACAGAGATTGGGTTTCAAAATCCAGATACACAGGGGACCAATGTTCTCACTACACACTGCTATTACTGGCTTTATGAGCGAGTTGTTGAATACTGGTGTAATGACTGAATACGCTGATGGCAACGGTTCAATATTGAGAAAAGCTATCACTCGCACTCTTGATTTGGAGGGTTTTCAAGATCTGGAGCGCCGGTACGTAACGCAGTAGACTTACGGGACGTGATGTAATGCACATACAAAAATGATTTAATGGATTCTTCTTTTCTTGCTCATATGTGTTAAAATCTGACGTAGCGTATATTGGAGTATTAATATGCCTATATATGAATACCACTGTCAAAATTGTAACAAAATAGCATCTGTATTGTTTAGGAGTTTTTCCGAAGTTGGAGAGGCTATATGTCCTCATTGTTCAAGCAATAAATTAAATCGCTTGATGTCCAGATTCACTATCGGTAAACCCTATGGTGATTTCATGAAAAACTTGCCATCTTGGGAGACTATGACAGACTTTGATGAAAATGATCCTCAGAGCACGGCAAAGATGCTTCGTATGTGGAAAGATTCAATGGGTGGGAACATAGGACCTCAAGGAGAGGAAATGCAAGCCTACCAAGATATTGCTGACATTACACAAGAGTTCAAAAGCACAGGATTAGATGCTTAAACTTGGCATATGGCTTGTCGATTTGCAAGGTTTCGGGCTCATAATGTAAAAGAACCTACTTATCGTGTGAACTGTAATGAGTACAGTATGAATAAAGAAGATCGCAAAATCCTAGTATCTAGACTGAGAGGTCTATATGTAATATTGGATGCCCAATTTCTGCAAAATAAGGATATTGTAGGCGTTGCCGCATCTGTATTGTCTGGGGGAGCTAAGATTCTTCAGGTACGTGACAAATTGAGTGATAAAGGCGACATATTGGAATCTACAAAACGGATACGGGATATCTGTGAGGATTATGGTTCATTACTTATAGTAAACGACCATGTAGATTTGGCAGTAGCTTCCAATGCACATGGTGTCCATTTGGGCCAGCATGATTTGCCTATAGAGGAAGCTAGGAATATTTTGCTACCTTGGCAATTGATAGGTACATCTAATGCAACTGTTGATGAGGCTTCAGAGTCTATGAGCCGTGGTGCAGATTATATTGCTGTGGGAGCTATCTTTCCAACAACGACCAAAGGGAATACAAGGCCTGCGGGCCTGAATACACTTACTAGAGTTAAAGAGTTGGCCTTTGTTCCCGTAGTGGCAATAGGAGGCATAAACGAATCGAATGTGGCACAGGTAATTGATGCCGGTGCAGATGCTGTATGTGTTATATCTGCAGTTATTGGAGCTGCTGATCCTGAGTCTGCAGCTGGGCGGATGGCATCGTACATCTCATAAGTATCAATTGCATAGAGGTGCAGGATGTCTAGGGTTTTATAGCACTATGGCACCTTCTAACAATCTAGCAGAAGGCGCCGTTTAGTTGGCTTTTATCAATGTTAAGATAATCGTTGGTTGAAGAACTGGATTGCTCTTGGCCAAGAATCATAAGATGCTGCTAGGTTGTATCCATTAGGGTTGCTATCATTGAAGAACCCATGAGCTGCACCTTCATATATGTGGAGTTCTACTTCCTTGTTGTTTTGTGTAAGTATGTCGTTTAACTGGTTTGCCCGTTCAGCTTCGCCGTCACCATAGAATGCAAGTACTGGTGCGTTTATATCTTTCAAGTTTTCTGGGGGATTTGGAAGTCCGCCATAATACACTATAGCCGCACCCACGTTTTTATTACGTATTGCAGTAGTTAATACCAATCCACCACCCATACAGTATCCTATGCACCCGAATGACGAACCTTTTGAATAAGACTGACTCAAGAGCCATGTTCCAGCTCCATCGATCTCTTTCGCTGCTCTGTCATATTCTAACGCCATAGCCATCTTGCGAGCTTCGTCAGGCTCATTCGCTACCTGCCCATGATACAGATCAGGTGCTATCGCTGCGAATCCTAATCTAGCGAACCTTTCTGTAACATCCTTAATGTGTGCGTCTACTCCCCACCACTCTTGTATAACAACAAGACCTGGGTGTGAGTCACCATCATCTGGATATGCTAAGTATCCGTCTGCAGTATCTCCATTTGCTTTGAAACTTACAGTTGAAGTAATTATATTATTTGCCATGGAAATTCCCCTTTTGATTAATATTCAGTCGTTCTCAATAGTTTGCCATGTAATGGTATATAGTTTCAAGGGTTTCATAACTTACACGGATTGTGGTAGTTCTCTATAAGTAATATGTTGGCCCAATCTGATTACGTCAATATTAAGAGAGTGGCGTGAACGACCTCTTTTTGACAGATAAATTAACAAATGTTTCACTGCGTTTCACTCCTGGTATCGTCCCTATTGTATTCTGTAGGAAATTATGTAGTGCTGCTTGAGACGGTACTGCAACCCATGTGAATATATCGAATGCACCTGTGTTAGCCGATACATAAACAGTTTCTGGAACATTTGCTAACATGTTCCCTACTTCTTCTAACTGTCCAGGATCCACTTGTAGAGCAACCAGAGCTTCAGTGGTTAGCCCTAGCTTAGAAGGTTCTGGAAGTGCCAGAATTTGTATTGCTTTATCTTTTATTAAATTCTTTAATCTGCGCCTGACAGTCCCTTCACTTACGTTCAATTTTCGAGCGATACTGGCATTAGATTCCCTACCGTCTTGTTGTAATATGCCAGTTATTTTACGGTCTAATTCATCCATTTTTTCTCCATTATATGATTGATTAAGGTGCAAATGGTACAGCCATGTACGAAATCTGTCAATATTGCAAATTAGTTAGAATCCAATAATATGAATAAGCCATTAATATTTAGTTAATTATAAGTGAACTAAACTATCAATCATTCATTTTCTATTAGGAAATGTTCAGCATCTATGGCAGCCATACAGCCAGTGCCAGCAGCTGTAATAGCTTGTCTGTATACCCAGTCTTGTACATCGCCACAAGCAAATACTCCAGGGATATTCGTTTTGGTACCACTGTGAGTTACTATATACCCTTCATTATTTATGTCTAATTGCCCTATAAAAGGCTCAGTATTTGGTTTGTGACCAATAGCAAGAAATATTCCATCTATTTCCATCTCTGTTATTTCCTCGGTCTTCACATTCTTCAATATTGCTCCTGTAACTTCCCCTCGCTCTACACCGAGTATTTCTTCGAGAGTTGTATTCCAAACAAAATTGATCTTTGGGTTTTCGAATGCTCTTTGTTGCATTATTCGAGATGCTCTTAGTCCATCTCTACGATGTACAACGTGGACCTTTTTTGCATAACGTGTCAAGAAAGATGACTCTTCCATTGCAGTGTCGCCTCCACCTATAACTATCACTTCTCTATCCCTGAAGAAAAAACCATCACAAGTGGCGCATGCAGATACTCCACGACCCATTAATGCCATCTCATTTGGCAATCCTAGGAGTTTTGCTTCTGCTCCAGAAGCGATGATAAGGGTATTGGCAGAATAAGTTTCTTCTTCATCTACGTCGATATTGAAAGGCTTTTTTGAAAGGTCTACAGATGTAACGGATCCGTTTATATATCGTGTACCAAATTTTTCAGCCTGAGATCTAAAATTTATCATCAGGTCTGGCCCTTGTATTCCGCTAGGGAAACCTGGATAGTTTTCCACATCTGTGGTGATAGTAAGCTGCCCACCAGGAGTAGCACCATCGATTACCAATGGATTTAAATCTGCTCTGGCACAGTATAAAGCCGCTGTATCTCCAGCGGGTCCAGAACCTATTATTATCACATTTTCTGATTGTTTGATGCTCATTTTATCTCCAATTTACCTCTGGAATTTGTGGAAAATCAAATCTTAAATCTATATATTTGCCATACTGGCCTAATTCATAGCCGGTAATGATAAGTCCCATCAATTTGCTCTTTGTTTAATCGTTTTCTTAAGTGTAGGCCTTCCAACATGAATTCAATACATGATGCATTAACGGAAGATATATCCGTAGAATCCAAGGTGGTGGTAGCCTCACGGAGAGTGTCTATTTCCATTAGTTTACTAATGTATACTGATGAAGCTTGTTGATTGCTAGCTTCGATTGTTAATCCTTCTTCGAATTGCAATACTAAATCATCCAAAATTTGATCGGATTTGAAGTATTTGTTGAATATATTCAATACGGCTTTCTTGGTTAAGTCTTCCATTACTCTGATCTCTTGGCCCTCTTCCAATGTTTCGAGTTCTATTTTACCCATAGTAGAAGGTATCATTGCCGATAGGTCGCTAATTCGCGGTGCTGCTGTTTCCTCTTCTAGTATTATAGATCTTTTGTAGGCATTACTTAGAACACTTTCATAATTCGCAATAGATACACGGGCACTAACTCCAGACCGTTGATTTATATCTCCACTAAGTCTTGCGAGTATAGTTATTTCTGCGATTATGTCTTTCATGAATTGTGGAACTATAAGTTTATCTTGTAGATCAGGGAAAATATGCATTTCTTGCTCCATTATCCCAATTTCTTGACTGGCATACTTAGGATAATGTGTGCGGATCTGTGCACCGTACCTATCTTTGAGTGGAGTTATGATCCTACCTCTATTTGTGTAGTCTTCTGGGTTTGCGCTAGCTACAAGATATACATCAAGAGGCAATCTCACTCTATACCCCTTTATTTGCACATCTCTCTCTTCCATCAAGTTAAAAAGGCTGACTTGTATTCTTTCTGCTAGATCAGGCAGCTCGTTTATCGCAAATATCCCTCTATTTGTGCGCGGTATAAGCCCATAATGTATAGTTAATTCGTCTGAAAGGTATCTACCTTCAGCCACTTTGATAGGGTCTATTTCACCTATTAAATCTGCAACAGATATATCAGGGGTTGCTAATTTTTCAGAATAACGATCATCTCTACTAAGCCAGGATATAGGTAAAGAATCTCCTGAGTCTGCTATTTTTTCTTTGCAAGAAGAGCATATTGGTTTAAAGGGATCATCATTGATTTCACAGCCTTCTATATACGGTACTTGCTCATCTAACAAGTTAACCATACATCGGATTAGTCGTGACTTACCTTGACCACGTTCACCCAAGAATATTATGTCTTGTCCAGAGAGTATGGCATTCTCTATTTGCGGGGTTACTGTATTTTCATATCCAATAATACCTGGGAACAGTTCCTCTTGATTTTTCATTTTTCTAATAAGATTGTTGCGCATTTCGTCTCTGATAGAAACTGTTACGTATCCACTCTTTTTTAGATCTTTAAGTGTCTTTGGCTGTTTTCTAGATTTCATAATATACCTTCTCTAAGAAGTGGCATTAATATTAGGTGCCATCGAACATAGTACTAGATTAGGAATCAACATGGAAGTTAAAAGTTGTCGTCGGAAGAGGTTAATTCACATTACATACGTTGTTAGTTTAAGTAGATGTTCTGGATTTAGTGCACCGCGTATGTAGTTATCCTAATTGGATAGGCGGTCGTAAGGATTTATGGATATATCCACTAGATCTTCACCAGCATCTAGTTTTGCCAATGCCGTTTGAGCTGCTTCAGCCAATGTAGGATCCGAAACATTTAACGTATTTAATAATGCTCTACGTGCCATGTTACCACCAATATTACCTACTGCTCCTACAGCAGAAGATTGGATCTCTATATCATCATCATCAAATAGTTCTAACAAATCTGGTATAAGATCTTCTTCAGCCATTTCTCCGCAGGCATTTGCAGCTTCATATCGCGTTTCCGAGTCTGCGCTTTTTAATTCCCTTACTATCGTAGGTATCCAGTGTGGGTTGTTGCTCTTGCCCATTGCATATATAGCACTGTATTTCATTCTTTGATCTTCATTCAAGTATGCTTTTTGTATAATTGATTGTACTTCATTAGTGTCAAATGGAGCGATTGACTCTATAGCTCGTCTTTTTACTTCATTGTCTTCGGATTCTGAATTTATGATATACGTAAGGGTGGCTATTATATTGTCTGAGTCTTTGTTTAGCATTTTACCTAAATGCGAGAGTAAGGCGAATTTGCTCAGAGCCATTGCTGCTTTTGCTCTTACGATTACAGATTCATCATTTACCAAAATAGAAGAAAGTATAGAGATCAATATTCTATTGTCACATTCCCATAAACCTTCTATTGCACTTGATTTGACCTGTACATCTTTGTCTTTGAGGCATAGCATGAATATGCCTTCGAAATCCACGTCCAGATTATCCTCTGCCAAATCTACTAGCCTATTAACTATTTCTCTGCGTTTGGAATCATTTACTTTTAACCAAGTCTTATGGAAGGCAGTCAATTCTTCAGGAGCTAACGCTGATAGAGCTACCAGGTCTTTGTAACTTAGCTGCTTGGATTTATCGGATAATGTAGTAATGCAATCTGCTAAGCTCAATGTTCTTAATCCTTTTTGGTTAGTCAGTAAGTCGAAGTATAGGCGATTTTAGTAATTTAATATATGCTTAAATCTGCGTGCATAAAGTAGGCGTGTATTTAATTACTAAATATATTTATGTGACATAAGAATTGGTATGGTGTAGAATAGCGATCGTTGGTTAATTAATAATATAAATAGCGACATGTAAGTAAAATAGTACTAACATTTAGGAGGGGAATCCTTGAATGCTTGGCTCCCGGTCATATTGCCGTTAGCATCGGTTGGTGCTGTTGTTGGCACCTTTGTATCACTAGGGCTATTCTTTACCAAAGTAGCAGAGATAGGTGGTAAAGATCTTGGTGTATGGTATGTTGTAGCGTCTGGTTTAGTAATAATCATCTTAGTACCAGCTATTGGTTTTATATTAAGTCGTCGTAACCCAGATTAAATTATCGTTGAATAATTTAACTTGCGTAGGGGCAGATAGAAATAGTTTGAGTATGGCTTGTACATTACAGCCGATTCGTTGGCTTATGGCGGTTCTGTATGCAACAGTTTATTAATCAATATTCATTTGTGTTCCTAGCACTCTCCTTGATTTTCATGGTTGCGTTTCTTGGTGGACGTTTTGTCGGCACAAAATATGCCCTCTCATTGGCTGTAGTATGTCTTTTCGTATTGGTAGGCTTACAGATGTATTTAAGTACAAACACTGATGGGCATTCTAGTATGAAAGATTTTGAAGAAGCCACTTTGTCTCAAAAACCTGTGCTCCTGTTCTTGTACTCAGATTTCTGAGTTGGGTGTCTTAAAGCTAAGCCTGCCGTAGACAGGCTAGAGATTAAGTTAGAAGATGATTTTGCTGTTATAAGGGCTAACATATCATCGGAATTAGGTGCGCATGTCAGATCTGTTTTTGATATAGGTGTTGTGCCTACATTTATAGTTATTGATCAACAGCAGCAAGAAATTTGGAGACAGATTGGAACTGTTCCTGCCTTAGACGTTATACGGGCCCTAGATTTTTGATTATCGGCCTTTGGAACCTGAATGTTTATTGATGGTGCTAATGGTTCCAGTTGCCAAGGCGATAGCTAATATCTATCTCTTTTCTTTAGGTATTTCGTTATAGCCTTCCTTTTGTATCCGATGCATGGTTGGATTTCTGGGAGGTTGATAGAAAAATTCGTAAGAAATCAGAAGAGACATTTAATTACAGTCCTGTATGAAATGCAGGAAGAGAAAGATAGGGAAACGCTGGAATATATAAAAGCTGTTGAGGCTAAGAAAGCAGAGAGACTGAGAAATAGGATATATATATGCAGCAGCTAAAGGGAGATCCACGAACTAATGTGAGTACATGACTTGCTATGCAGGGATACAATCGCCATGAATTACCACGGACGGGCATTCCGTAAAATAGAATCATCACAACCTGTACAGACGTGGTAGTAGTGCAAAGCAGCCAATAGCCAACACAGCCAAACCCACCCCGTTAGTACTAAGAGCAAAACCCACGCCCAAAGTTGATGCCAACCAGCCGATTTGCAGTTGGCCAAGCGGTGCAGTACCAACCGCAAAAACCCAAGCTCCCATCGCTCGGCCTCGGAGTGCATTCGGCACAGCAGTTTGCATTATGCTTTGAGAAAATACGTCAGAAAGGGTCGCTGTACCACTGATAATCATCACTGCTATTAAGGCTAGCAAGAAGGTCGAGGCATTCCCCAGGAGCACTAAAGCTCCTCCGAATAATAGGAGGACAATCATAAAGCTCAATCCCTTACGGAATCTATCCCCGAAGGAAGACAGAAGCAGAACCGCTATAATACCGCCCAGAGCTCGGGCTGCGTGTATGAGTCCAAATCCATCGGAACCAACCTGTAGAACGTCCCTTGCTAGGCTCGGTAAGAGCACCTGATGAGAGAACCCTAGAATCTCCACTGCTGCAGTTAGCACTACTAGGGCACGAAGGTTGGAATTACGACGAATTTCTCGCGTGAACTCTGCCATATTCTGCCACACCGATATTCCCTCACTCAATGCAATTTCCTTTTGAGTATGAGCAAACATTAGGATGAGATTTGAAAAAATGTAGCTTACAGTGATCACTACATAGCATATAGCCGTCCCATTTTGATCCAGGAAAAACCCAAAAGCCAGCGAGGCCACAATAGCGCCCACACGCATCCCAAGACTTATAAATGCAAATGCACTCACTACGTGGCTTGGACCTACTATGTCATAGGCAAAACTCTGGCGACAGGTTTGATAAAATGTCCATAAAGTTCCTATTATGAAGCTACTGATGAACAGGTGCCAGACAGCTAGCATGTCATTCATGATAATGAGGGACAATATACTAGTAACTACTGCAAGACCCAAACCCAGCCCCAACATCAGTTTGCGCCGATCCACCCGGTCAGCAATAGCTCCGGCCGGAATGCCGAAAAGGAGAAAGGGTACCATCCTCACTGCCATGCCTACACTTACCATAAACGACGAATTTGTGAGTTCTAGCAGCACCCATCCGAGAACAATCATCTCACCCATAAACCCAACGGAGTTGAATACACCAGAGAGCCCCAGAATTCTAAAATCCCTGTACCCCCAGTGCAGGTGGGAAACTGAGCTTCTTGATAAAACTGCGATCGCCTAACATATCTGTATCGTTGTTTCAGGTTCCCCAACAGAAGTCGCTAAGGTTCTTGTAGATACGATGACACCCCCCCCCATCATATTTATCGTACTTAGATGATGCTTAGGTTAAGTATTTATGACTATATTGTCCTGAGTCCAACTACATCTCAGGCAATCATGGTAATGATCGATACGAGGAAATGCTAGCCCAGTCGGGACAGCTGTTCCGCTGGATATCATTGTGCTATCAAGTCGGTACATTCCTACTCTTCGGCCGCAGTTAGGGCATAGTTGGTTGCCATTCTTGTCTACTTCCAAATCACAGCATGTCATGTTACGTTTCCCTGAGTAGAACTTCTTCTACTGTCAATTATCCAATGAAACGCGGTTGAAATCTTTCATCAATTGATTCACACTGTAATACAGAAGCTCCGAGGCGGCCGATTTCATCGGAAGATTTTGCGCCATAACCATTCCCCCCTACACACACATTGATTCGATTGCTGATTTTACCTATGTACGGATATCCGCTTATTGTATGTGTGGTAGCACAAGTTTCGAAATGCATCGGCTGATTTTTGAGTAGGGGTATAAGGTTTGTTATAGATTCCTGAGCAGTTTTTTCTTCACTAGGGTCAGATCCAGACCTAAACCATTCACGAATTTCTTCATCTTCATGAAGTGTTCTAGTGCTGTTACTTACTCCTATTTTTATGTAAGTAGCACCGTTAGGATAGGTTACGGGTGGTAACAAATAAGTGTTGATTCCACTGGCTGGCCTGTGACTAATACTAGGCATATCTGAAAGTGATTCAATTAATGAATCAGACAGTTTAGCAAAAACAATCAAAGAGCCATTTATTGCAAGGTCTAAAGGCGAATCTAATAGGTTGTTTGTGTGAATACTAGTTGCTAGTAATACATTGTTTGCAAAGTAGTTTTCGCCAGTACTTGTAATAATCCTTACACCTTCAGGCACCTCTTCAACTTTACTTACCATTTGATTTATTACATGTCCACCTTTGGATGTAGCACATTTAATTTGTGCACGCACAAGAGCGCGTGGATTAACATAGCCGGCCGGAGGTGGTTCAAGTAAGGCTCTCTCGTCGGATTTTATAGCCAAGAAAGGCATTCTTTCAGTCAAAGCAACGCTATCGAGTAGTTCAAAAGGTACATTATGAGCCTCGGCGACCCGGGCATTAGCATTGATTGAATCTATTTCCTCATGGCATAAGAAAAGATACCTTGCCGGATAATGGAAATTAATGCCTGAATCATTTTCAATCTGTTTATACCTGGAGATAGATGATCGTGCCAAATCACTCCACAATTCATCAACATCTAATATGCGAGTAATACGGGCTTCGTCATAATGGCTGGCGAAAACTCCATCATGTGAAGTAACGTCCGCGGGCTCTTCAGGTGCGAATAAAACGACATTCTTGCCCTGAGTTGCCAAATGTCTTGCGGCAGCTGATCCAAATAGACCACCACCAACAACTGCAAAATCAAAAGTATTGTTAGAGTTATTTGCCATCATCTTCCCAACCTCCTCAATTATCGGTGACAATTATGAATGGTGATGACCCATTCTCCTCCTTAATCCGTTACGCTTATCTCCTTGTTTATTCAATCGCTTCACGAATGCCTCTGTTGTTACTTCTGGTTTTTCGTGCTTAGGCGTAGGTTTAGCCATAATCGCTTTCCTCTATTTTGTGTGCAAGACTGATCACACATTATAACCCATGTAAGACCATATAAAAAAGAGTGTTATCAACAATTGGCAAATGTTTACAACATAGCCACTACTTACTAATATGTACTGCGAGTGGCTACCGAACCCAAGGTAGCCACTTGCAGACCTAACAAACCATTGGAAGGAGAAGCACGACACATGGCAGATGAACCAACTCATATGAAAACATACGATTCATTAAACAGAAGCAGGGTGGCACACCTTGTAGGCGAAGGGATGCCAGATAAAGATATCGCTGCGATGCTTGGCATAAGCATACAGCGCGTGGAGCAGTTACGCAGACAGTACTTAGGTTTTGAGATTAACTTTCCCTAGCATTAGCAAGTTTTGGCAAAGGTTTTAGGAAAGATATGGTCAGGAAAACAAGATGATCTGCGACTTATGCTGGTCTATATGAGAGAAAATCGAAATACTTAGCCTTAATTTATCTGGTGATCTCTAATCGGTAAATATTCTTATCAAACGACAGTACGTATATTTCGCCGTCTTGATCTTCACCAAAAGAGGATATCCTGCCTGGAGCCTGGGTGAGTTCTAAGTTCTTTGTAACACGAGTGCCGTCATACCACAACGCCCAAACCCTACCACTACAGAAATCACCGTATATATAGGAACCATACAGAGAAGGCAGGTGTGACCCGCGATAAACATAGCCGCCTGTGACAGAGCAGTTACCTCCACTCCTAGGGTATTCAAAAATGGGTGGTTCAAAACTTCCCTGGTTACAGGTCTCAATATATTCTGGATAGCAATGAGTACCTTCCGCCACATTCCATCCATAATTAAGGCCCCGTTGAATAATATCGATTTCTTCGTAATCATTTTGACCTACATCACCAGCCCACATTTGACCAGTAACTTTATCAAACGTGAACCTCCATGGATTACGCAAACCATAAGCCCAAATCTCTTGCCGTGCCTTACTATCACTGTAGCCTATAAATGGATTATCTTCAGGAATAACATAGGCACTCCCGGACTCATAAGTTCGAACATCTATTCGTAAGATAGAGCCAAGCAATGTCTCAAGATCTTGGCCATTCCGATTTGGATCCCCACTGGAACCTCCGTCTCCCAGGCCGACATACAGATAATCATCCGGACCAAATACTATTTGACCACCGTTATGATTTTTGAAAGGCTGGGGTATCTCCAGAACAATTACTTCGCTGTGAGGATTTGCCTGATTCGGATCGTCTTCCTTAACCGAAAAACGCGAAAGGACTGAGCGCCTAGGTGAATCAGTTGAATAATAAGTATAGAAGTGCCCGTTTTCAGAGTAATCCGGATGAAATGCGAGCCCCAAAAGACCTTCTTCATTACCCTCATTGCTGACTCGGTTCGATATGTCCAGAAATATGCTTGGTGACGCTGTTTCTCTAGAGAAAACTTTAATCTGACCAGACTGTAAAACTAAGAAGAGTCTGTTTGTACCATCGTCAGGATAAGTAATATGCACCATACGAGAGTAAGATACATCAGGAAAAACCTTATTCATTCCTATGGATTCTAAATGGACAGGAAATTGAGTATTATCTTCATCACTGACAGAACATGACATAGATGCCAACACAATAAATGCGCCGAGAACAAGAAAGGTTTTACTATTCATTAGCACCCATACCCGCATTTGGTTGGTTAATTATAGCATTTGGCTTTATGACACTAATATCTACTGTTGTATCTGCGAAAAGATATATCTATGAATGGAGTGTAATAATTCATTATGGTGTTCAAATCTTGGTCATTGTCGGTATCAATTATCGCATGATTGTTTCTGTTCCGTTAGACAAATGGTATATGCAGCCTTGATCTGTGGACAATTCAAGCATCTTTACTTGGTCTAAGCCTAACCATAAACCCCGTAAAACAATAGAAGTTATACCATGAGTCACGATGATCGCTGGCTGATCAAGATCGTCCAAAAATTCCTGAACACGAGCTGAAATCATTCCAAATGTTTCACCCTCAGGATTATTGAACATATGAATATTTTTTGCTATATCCTCTTTTAAAAGGCCTTCCCAGTTTCCAAAAGAAATTTCTTGTAATCGCTCATCAATTACTGGGCGATCACCTAATGTAACTGCCAGCCTTGCAGTCTCAATTGCTCGACCAAGTGGGCTAATAAATACTTTGGATGGCAAGTCATACAACCCGTTCAGTAATTCCCTTTGAACAAGAGCTTGGTTGCGCCCTTTTTCTGTAAGCGGCGAGTCTTGTCGACCTTGGTATCGCCCCTGTAGGTTCCAAGTCGTTTCACCATGACGCAAGATATATAAGTCTGGATACATACTCAATATATTACCACGCTACCATTTTCGTATGGTTTTAGGGCTGCGTATATGGAAAAATTAACAGGGGTTGCGATGCCCAACTCTTGCCCTATATTTACTGCACCACCACTCCAGGCATCGAGTTCGAGCGGCCTACCAGCCTCGAGGTCTTGCAGGAGTGAAGGGCGCCAAGCGGGATTGCTCGTTGCCATTTCGTCGAGAATACTCTCAAACTGATTGATAATCTCTTGCCCAAATGGGAATCCCTTAACATTTGCCAATTCGACGGTTTCTTTCACAGCCATTGTCCCTAACTGCCGTAGCTCTGGAACCTTTGCCATCTCGCCTATCGGGACTCTGGATAAAGCAGTTATCGCTGCACCAGATACCATAATGAACTTACGCCAGATTGCCTCCATGACGTTGTCATGTTCAATAACATTCACACCAGCTTTTCTAAATATCTTGACAATTGCACTTGTCCGGTCACTTCGACCTCGTGGCAATTCGCCTATTGAAAGCGGGACTGAGGCAACTGAGGTTGCAACTCCAACAACACGGTTCGAACTAAATCGTTCGATAAGTCGATCTTCTCCAAAGACGCCATTTTGAAATCCAAGTACAGTTGTATCTGACCCTACGAGATGACTGGCAGTTTCCATTGCGTCGGCAAGTTGATACAACTTTACACACATTAGGATTACATCAACAGGTCCGATGCTCGAACAGTCGTCTGTTGCGTTGATATCATCAACATGCATGCCAGAAACGGTTGAGCCCTGTGTGGCATTGAGCCCTTCTGTTTTAAGCCTCTGCAGAGTCTTCCCTCTTGCTATTAGAATCACGTCTTCCCCGGAGGTGATTAGCCGTGCAGCAAGCCTCGCCCCTTGATCACCAACTCCTACAACCGCTATTCGCATAATGAACTCCTTTTGGGAAGTTTAGCATTAGCACGAATACAACGTGTCAATAGTTCTTATCCGGTCATAATTTGGTACCATATCCACGATTACTTACCTGATATGGGTTAGACTTTCCCCAAGTGATTGCCAGAATCCACTCTTATAGTTTCTCCAGTAATCGTCTCGCTTCTCAGTAGGGTCAGAATTAAATCTGCTATTTCTTCTGGAGATGACTCTCGTTTAAGAGGGGTTTTGCCAACAAGATTTCTCTCCCATGTCTCTTGATCCATTCGAGGAGGTTTAATCGTTGGTCCAGGTGCAATTGTATTGACTAATATTCCACTGCTGGCAAGTTCCAATGCGAATGCTCGACCCATAAAATTTACCGCTGCTTTTGCCGTCAAATGAGGAAGGTAGTTCAAATGTGGTGTTTCCCCAGCCGAGGTATCACTACACATTATTATATGTCCTTTTGTATCTCCCGGATTGTTCATCATATGTCTTGCAGCATATACGGCAAGGAGATAATTGCCCTTAGCGTCGGCCATAGCCCTATCCCACTCATATCCGTTTAAATCCGAAAACGTTGCACGAGGAAAACCTGAGGCTAGGTTTACTAAGAAACAGATTCGCCCTAATTCTTTTTTCGATTCATTCAAAAGGCGCTGAACATCTTCTTCAACATTTACATCTGCTTGAATTAAATGGACTTTTTCCACATAAGGCAAAACCTCTTCCTTGAGTTGTAAAACCTCCTCAAGAGATTCTTTATAGACTATGGCTAAATTAATTCCTTCCTGGGCAAGTCGTTTTACAACCACGGAGCCAAGTCTTTTGGATCCAGTTACTACAGCGGTTTTCCCTTTCAAAGAAAGCAAACGCTACCTCCATAAAGATGATGTTGATTATTGTGAGTAGGTATTCTATCAATAGTCATGAAAATTCTCTACCTAGCCGAACACTAACACCAATACAACGTGTCAAGGATTCTTATTAGGTCAGGATTTAGTTCCCAAATTTGTTCATAGTCTGTATCTGAGAATGCAACGTAGGCGGGGTGAGGGATGAAATGTAAGAATTGTGACAAGGAAAATCCTGTTGACCTGTCAGCATGTGAACAGTGTGGTATATCGCTTTTATCTTCTAGTTTATGACTTTAATCTAGCACAGTATTTAAGATGCGAACCATCCTTTTATTTGTTTCACTATCTTTAACTGCAATACGAAATGATTTAGGGCCCAGTATTGGAGCGGTGAGAGACATATCCCTTAAGAAAAGGCCATGTGCTCTACATTCTCTTACCAATGTTGATGCATCTATGTCATCTGCAGCCAATTGACAAAGTAGGTAATTGGCCACACCTTCATGAACATATACATTAGTTGTATTCTTTATAGCATTTGCCAGATTATGTCTCAATTCATGTGTCTCCGAATATCTCATCTGATAGTATTCGGGGTCTTGCAAAGCCATAACTGCAGCAACCTGGCCAGGCAGACTGACTATCCATGGTGGTGTGAGTGATCGAAGGTGGTCTAATTGCATAGGTGAAGCACAGAGATAACCAACTCTAATACCACTAAGAGCATAGACTTTAGACATTGATTTGCAAACTACAATGTTCTCAGATTGAGTTGCAAATTGTTCTAAAGATTGATCTTCCCCGGCATATTCAACATAAGCCTCGTCAATCCATACCCGGGTTTGATTTGGCACTTGTTTCAAAATTTCTTGCAGATCTGCTCGTTGAGTATGCATGCCAGTGGGATTATTTGGATTAACTATCACTATTAAGTCATACATATTATCCAAGTATTCCTTCAATCTGCCAGGAACAAATGAGAAGGAATTATCTGCGCTCAAGACTATTCTGTCGACAGTACAACCTATTACTTTTTCCAATACATGTGTGTACTCACCATACGTCGGATCTATAACCAAGACCCTAGAATGGGCATCAAGCCAAAGCGTGAAAGATCTATATATCAAATCTGATGACCCTGCACCAGGTAATATATTAGATTCATGAACATTACGAACCTTTGCTATGGTCCTAACCATGCCTTCACATTGTGTAGGCGGCGAAGTACGTATCAGCCAAGGCAAGTAATCTCTAATAGATGCCAAAACCTTGGGAGATGGGGGATACCAAGCATCTAAAACATCAGCATTTATGATATCGCGACTTTTATATAGGGATTGAAAATCATCACCTATTGCATTAAAAAAAGCACCCCCATGATAAGCAACTGCCATATCCGATGGCTCTATATTCATGTTTACCTCTTTAATTATTTTTTCAACGATTGTTATATTCTTATTTTCAAACTCTCTAGCTCTGTCTATAGTCTCTGTCATTATGTCAAAAGTCAGTGCTCCAGAATTTACTTTTATGCCAACTTCCTGCATGCCGAACTTGTGATAGAGGTCAAGAAGTTCAGTTCTACCCATACATATAAGTCTGGTGCCTCCTCTTGCTTCAACCCACTTTAGTGAAGCATATACTAATAGTGCAGCAATCTTGCCGCCCCTATGACCATATCTTACAGTCAGTAAACGTATCTCATGGGTTTTATTATCTATCTCGAATGGCAAATCACTTCTGGCTATGTATTTCTCTATCGAATAATTAGGAGCCTGAGGAGGAGTAATACTTACAAAACCTAGAATATTACCATGCCTAGTAGCGACTAAATATGTATTGAAATTGTCCAGAGTGTCTTTTAAAACTCTTTGCTCATTTTCCAAATGCTGACCAAGCTCGTGGGCATATACAGAATGGCGCATCCTGTATATTTCTTCTCTTTCTAGCAAATTGGATTCGCGAATCTCAATTTTCATATTCACCTGACTGATTGAGGGAGAAAATCTCTGAGGTGTCTATACCTATTATATATTATACATATTCTATCCGACTGTACCTCTTGCAGAGCACCCAAGAGCACACCTTCACTCTCAGGCAAGATTTGGGATATTGGTGATTCTCATTCTGTTGTTTATAGCGTGGTTGATTTACTAGGTGGTAGGGGAGTGGTATGTGGTAATAAACCCATGATTTGAGCCTAGTTTCATGGTACCCCAGACAGGACTCGAACCTGTAACCTACGGCTTAGAAGGCCGGCGCTCTATCCATTGAGCTACTGGGGCATGCACAGGGATCCAATTCTAACAAGTAAATCTTATCAAGCCAAGTGCTAATTATAATAGTATTTAAGTTTTCTCAAGCAAAGTTGCAGAGAAAAATTCAGCAATGACAGATGATATATTATCCTCTTGTCCGGTCCAAGTATGATCTGCACCCTGTATGAGTTCAAATGAGGTATCTGGTGAAGTTTTCAAAATAGCCTCTTCTATCAAGGGTCCTTTAGAAATATTGTCATTTCCCCCAGTCAATACGAATTTCGGAATCTTCATTTTTCCAAATTTGGACCTTAGTACACTATTCTCTGTTGGTGATACTGCACACAGTGCAGCTACATCTTTCAACTTATCCATACAGTCCAAGGCTACTGCTGCACCAAAAGAAATGCCCAGTAGACCTAGATGTTTCTTTTTCAAACCTGGCCACTGTCTGAATGTATTCCAAGCTGACTTGAGGTCTCCTTGTTCACTTTTACCTTGGTTGAAAATGCCTTCACTACTACCAACCCCTCTGAAATTGAATCTCAGTGTAGCAATTCCTAGAGAATCTAATTTCAGGCTTATGGAATCCATTAGATTCGACGACATATTTCCTCCAAATACTGGATGTGCATGTCCAATTACTACTCCAGGGAAGGGTGCTGAAACCGTTTGAGGTGTCGTAACTATTCCTTCAAGTGTTAGTTTATCGCTAAGAAATCCTATCCTTTGTTGTTTCATATGTTTTTCTGATTTTTTAGAACGTTGTCAAAAAAATCTGCTACTATCATGCCAACTTCTAATTCTTTTCCAATCAGAAAGTGATCAGCATCAGGAAGTATCTGCAACTCTGGCTTCACTGCCGATATCAACTGGAGCCCCTCCCATTCTTCTTTGGTCATTATTTTGTCTCTATCACCCACTACGAATAATACAGGCATGTCTGGACGATTATTTAACTCAGTTTCTGGATCTACTCTTGCTCTTCCTATTAAAGCTAGAGCTATATTTATATTATTATTTGTGGCTGCATTTAGAGCTACACCTGCACCAAAAGAATAACCAGCTAGTAATATGGCTTCGGAATTTATATCTGTATGATTTGCCAAGAAGGAGATCGCATAAAGTGTGTCTTCTATCTCACCTTTGCCATTATCAAAGACGCCAGTACTTTTGCCAACTCCTCTGAAATTGAAAATGAGGCATGCATATTCTCGTTGCTCTAATACAGAGCAGACTCCTAATATCACATTATTGTCCATATTGCCACCCATCATAGAATGAGGATGACACATTACTACTCCTGGAAAAGGACCTCCACTTTTGGGAAGAATCAGGCGGCCTTCCAACGTGCCTTCAGGGCTAGTTATACTTATATTTTCAATACTCATAATGAAGTTTTCCTGTACTTAGATTACAGTTTCATTGCATCTAGTCCGAGTCTGGCAAGAGCTTCGTCTTCATCTGCAGCTAATCCACTGACTCCTATCCCGCCTAGGAATGCTCCGTCACTGGCACGTTGAATTACAATGCCCCCTTGTACTGCTGCCATATTTGGATCACCCATTTCAGATATGGTTCTACCCATGCTTTTGAATCTTTCTGAGACGGCAAGTGTGTCAGAACGCATTATTGCTGCGGTATATGCCTTCTTGAAAGCGAGTTGTTGAGGTAAAATCCTACAGTTGTCCATCCTTGCAAATTCTATAGTCAATCCGTGACCATCTACTATCGCTATGGACACAGGCCTTTCAGGTTCCTTAAGGGCTTCTCCTAGCATTTGCTCCATTGCTTTTCGGCTTTCCGATATACCTAACACCAGTAAATTATACATGTATCCTCCTAATAAATTAGAGTTACCCGATTTGTTTCTCCGCACAAAATACTATTTAGTATATAGATTTACCAACCATTAAACCTATATAAGCGACGGTGAGTCCTATAACTATATTGCCTAGTAGACTTATACCTGCAGCTAATATTTGGCCTGACTGTAACGATTGGATCGTAGCTACACTGAATGTAGAAAATGTTGTGTAAGATCCTAGTATACCTATAGCTAAGAACAACCGTATCTCTACTGGCCAGTCAGGATGTGAGTAAAATAGTCCAACGAGCACTCCTAGTACAAAAGAACCGCTGATATTGACGGCAAATGTACCCAATAGTGTTGAGCCAAAATTGTGTATAGCTATTTGATCCACTAAATAACGGAGTATCGCTCCTACAGCCCCACCTACTCCAATAAATACCAAATTACTCACAGAATACCCTCTATATATATTACAACTTCTGTTGATTAAAGCTAGGTTTATTGGGAAATTAATCTACAATCTTAAGATTCCAATGAATATTTTCTGGTATCAGACGGAATGGGACAAAATCATTAGGGTTGTCTTTATAGGCTTCAGCAAAGTTATTACCTTTATCAGGACCCAGATACCTTACAGCCATGGATTTAATGTTTTGATATATAGGTTCATCTAATTCTTTTATATATCCGTAAATAGTAACTGCGGCATAGGGAGGATCCTTGTGATCTACACACAAAGCAGCTTTTGGATTTTTGGCTATATTATTCCACTTTATAGATCTGCGGCTCGTGAACATGTATGCAGACCCATCATTCCAGCTGAACCATATAGGAACTAAATGAGGTAAGCCATATTCTCCGAGTGTGCCAAGTACTCCGACTCTAGTTTCTTTGAGAAATGTATCTACGCTTTCGTCTATATCCAATCTGTTTTCCAATCTGTTGCTAATATAATGCGTATTATAGGTGTATTTGAGCTGATATTCTTGGAATGTCTCCAACTATTCTGGTTATGTGGCCTTCCCCAGTTATATCCTCTGCTAATAGAGCATCTCCAGCGCCAAATATAAGACTTGTTCCGTCACCAAGAATTATCTCTGCTTGTCCTTGTAACGTAATGACATATTGTCGTCGTGGTGCCGGATGCATGTCTATTACAAATCCTGGAGGTTGGTACAGAAACTGGATACCATTGCTATTCTCTGTGGTTGTACGTTGAGCATCTTGGGATAACTCAAATGGTTCTGGAAGTTCTTCGAAATGAGTCCTCCCATCTTCTCCAGTGAACATTCTTACGAATTTCATTTGATATTCCTTCATTTGGTTGTGGGTATATTCCACATTAAACTTGGTAGTAGCCTTATTATCTATTGCACATTATAATGCTATATAGATTTGCTTTTCCAGAGAGGGGTAAATAAATGTCAGTAAAAATAGTTACGGATAGTACTTCAGATATACCGGCTTCACTTGCTCATGAGTTAGGTATAACAGTTGTTCCATTGAACGTATATTTTGGCACAGAGACATTTCGTGATGGAATAGATATTAAACCTGATGAATTTTACGGCAAGTTGGTCTCTAGTTCTCAGTTACCAACTACATCGCAGCCAAGCGTTGGGGATTTCCTGTCGATTTATGAAGAATTAGGAACAAATAACAAGGAAATTATATCTATCCATATATCTAGCAAGTTAAGCGGCACATTAAATTCTGCGAATCAGGCTAAAGAGCAATATAAAGGCGATGCTAGGATAGAGACGATTGATTCTGAACATGGTTCAATAGGACTGGCAATGGTGGTATTAGCAGCCAGTAAAGCTGCAGAAGCGGGATTGGGCTTAGATGATGTAATTAAGGAAGTAAAATTAGCAATAGGAGAAGTTCAATTCTTTGCTTTAGTTGATACATTGGAATATCTAGAGAAAGGTGGACGTATAGGGAAAGCGCAGGCTTTTATGGGATCCGTATTGAAAATCAAACCTATACTGACCGTAAAAGATGGAGAGGTATTCCCACTTGAAAAAATTAGATCCAGAGGCAAAGGTATAGATAGGCTTTGTGAACTGGTTAAGGCATGTACTCCACTATCTGGGATGTGCGTAGCATATACAACAACTCCTGATGATGCCCAGACACTTGCAGATAGGCTGAAAGAATTTTTACCAAACGGTGACATAATACTTAGCCAAGTTGGGCCAGTAGTAGGAACTCATTCTGGTCCAGGTGTATTGGCTGTTGCATTGCGAAAGGCTTAGAATCATTTGTAATATAGAGAAGTATTAATTCCAATTATTGGACTAAAAGTACTGGATAGAATGGCTATAAATTACTGTGGCTTTAGGTTAAGGTGTTTTGGTGGTTCATCTGGAAGTTGCCATACAATTTCTTCGTGGTCCCATGATTTGTGATAGGCATTTGCTATATCTATTGCAGACATGTATGTTAATTCAAACGCATACCAGTTTTCATTCGATATTGCTTTGTCTATATCCAGCATTGGTCCGTTACTAAATATATCAAGATGTTTCTTATATTTAGGTCTTGTTATAATGCAAATATCGAAAGCTTTTCGAATTTCCGAAGACTGAAGTGCTGCCATTTTCCAGTTGCCATTTTTCGCAGCATAATAAAGTATCCAATATCTATCACTGATTTCTGCCATTAGCCGAGCCAATCCTGGTTGTATTGAGCCAAGTTGATCTAGGGTTATGTCTGTGTGAGAGGTATGTGCCAAGGGTTTATTAAGTTCATCAGTACTCATAAGGTCTCCTAAGTATTCCTGTCATTTGAAGTTTCTTGAGGCTCTCCAGATAAGAAAGATATTACCAGTGATTTGTTCTTTTGGTATATAAAACTCACCCCTAAAAGCAGACATCCTAAAAAGAAAAAGCTGAAAAATGCCAAGTAAGGATCTGTTGTCCATGCATCCCATGTGAATATTTTTAGAATTGGTACGGCTAGCAGTAAAAGGCCAGTAATACGCATTCTCTGTTCTTTCATTTTTATACCGAGCAATATTAAGGCAATAGAGCATAGAGCCCAATAAAGGGAGAGTAAAACTGGAGGCCTAATAGAGTTAGCGTGTTCAAACCACAATATTATCTCGCGGCTCCCTATGAGGACTAGTATAGAACCTAGTGAGATGGCCATAAATATAGATGCTATATGTTTGTAGTTGTATATTAGATTTATATAAGTATTATTGGGTTTGGTGTCCGACTGATTTATCTTGGTTAGTCCATAACGCATAGTGATGTATATAGAGGCTATTATTATTAATCCTACTAAGAAATAGGGATTAATAATGGGAATCATAGCGTATCCAGTAAGTCCAAGAAAGCCGTCCCATGCATAATTTTTAGAAGCTATATTTGCTACATATATGTCAGACAGAAGGAATTTTGACACGGTTAAGGCCAACAAAATACATCCACATATTTGATAGAAAGCTTTTGAGTATGGCCGATTGTATATATATTTTAAGTTTGGTATAAAAAGTAAGGCACAAGAGTATAGAGCAATGTAAACAGTGAAAGCTAATATGTTCAAGCTATTACCAAATAGGTCGTATTGTGCGAATAATTGATATCCCAGAGAGAAGAAAGTTACTATAGGCAGTATATGTAGGTAGGTATCGCTGAGGAACTTAGATCCAATAATTGATACATAATCTATTTCGGGCTGATGGTGGGTAGGCCATCTGAATGTAGTTTGAATAAAAATGCAAATTACGAGTAGTAGTATTACCGCAATATAGGATATAAACAGTGGATTGAAAAAATCGTGGGAGTGGGATGGATCATTCCCGAGTGCGGATAGGATACCTGTGAAACTGATCAACGCAGATGATAATGTGAATATATTACCAAGCATGCGGAACAATATGCTTTGTTTTATTACAGCCGTATACAGGATGGAGATTCCGTATATACCAGTGAATAGGCTTATATATAATACCTTAGCATTGGTGTCTAGTCCGGAGCCCGATATATGATATATCGCGAATATACCGAGGTATGACGTCGCCACTAATGTTAGTAGTGAGGGTCTCCAAAATTCATAACGAATGAATTGACTTTTTACGTTACCTGCAAAGTTACTTATGTGAAGCATTAAATTATTTTCTGCATAGATGCGTGAGTCTTCTTTCATAATTGATTCAGTATTATTCTGACGGAAGACCATATTTTTTCTCTGATAAAGGAGGTATGAAGCCCATGCTGAGACAACAAACATAAACAACGTAATAGTTGAACTATTAATCAACCAATTATCAGCATTCCAACCAGGTTGGTTGTAAGGTATTGATTCTGTAGGGATATCAACAAAAGACAGTTTCAGAAATGACAAGGAAAACAGCATAGTACCGTACAGTCTCCATTTCCATTCCTTGGAATACAGTCCTATGAATGTGACACCTGCCGACATCAACGCCCAGATTATCGTTGTGGATATGCCGGAGAAATATATTGGAACAGCCACCATTAGGAATATGGCAGATTTCGTAATTAACACAGTCCCATATTCGCCAAATACATCTCGTTTACGGTAGATTAATAGCCCTATAGATCCGTTAGATACTGCCAACCACAAGTTTATAGCAGCGAACTGATTGGAGTCTGAAGGCAACATTAATATACAGGAAATATAAAACAGAACCGTATTGGACATAGTTATCATCAGATCCTGGAACGAAGGGGTATTATTCCGTATCAAATGAAATACTGATGTAATACCGAAAAATATAAGGTGTACCAAAATTAAGGAAATGATAATTATAGTTTCGACATCCTCTATCTCTAATAGAGAAGCAGAGGCATAGATAAACAAATACGAACCCCACAAACTTATTTGATTGAGTATGTTCCAGTTTTTTACAGTAGATATGCCAAGAATTACTATATCCATCACTAGTAGGTAGATTATGAAGAATGGGAGTGATGAATTAGTCAGGAAATCATTTATGATGAATGGACTTGCGAATACTCCAGATGTACCTAATATGGCAATCCACATTCCATTTGCTCTTAATGCGATGTAACCGCCAGCTATGCCAACTGTACCCAAGAGAATCAATCCAAGTATAGGATCTATTTTCCCTGCTGATGTAGTTGCATAGACTAATGCATAAATCACAGATATACCAATCCCTGAAAATACCTGATCAAGCATGGAATATTTGCCTCTGATTAATTCACCTAAGATGATAAAAACAGAACCAATGAATAGAATAAAACCAAACCGGAAGCCCTGCCCCCCTAACGCATATAAACCAAAACTTAGAATGCCAAGAGAAAGGACCACAAGTAGACCACCTATGATTGCCAACCAGTTTATTCCTATTAATTTATCTAAATTTGTCAGATAAGAAGTTGGGCGACTGTAGGCAAATGTGGGACTAGTAGGCTGTGGCTCATTGGATCTATGAGGTGGAATATTTGCAGTGATAGTCGATGTTGGAGTAACGCTACTTGTAGGGGCAGCTACTGGTTCATCTTTACTTGAGGGCTGATTGATTCGAGTCTCGATTACAGGAGAGGAATGACTAGGTGCTTCAGGGGTGATTGGTTTTGATAGTTCTGCAATTTCCTCTGGAGACAGTGATCCTTCAGATACATACTTTGCAAAAAGTATCTCGATTCTGTTTAGTCTAGATAGAAGCTGATTGTTATCTACTTCATATGAGTTGTTAACTTCAGTTCCACATCTTGTACAGAATTTTGTACCAGCGACAATCTGATTTTTACAATTAAGGCAAACCATATGGATTACTTTATATTAATCCTTATATCATATCGAATATCATCTTGGATGGCGGGAGTGGGAAGGAGTCGAACCCACCGTGGACACCGAAGGGTGCCCACCAACGGAGTTGAAGTCCGCGAAGCCCACCGGAGCCCATCCACTCCCACTAGAGCGGGAACCACGAAGGCCTAAAATCTCGTTAGGCCTATAGTGCTGCTTCTAATCGTTTCTTTATTGCTGCTTTAGGAATTGCACCAACCAACTGGTCTACTGGATTTCCATCTTTAAACAATAGGAGTGTCGGTATGCCACGTATACCATACTTTGCTGCTATCTCTGGGTTAGAATCTACATCCACTTTTGCAAATTTTACTTGGCCATCTAGTTCTGCTGCCAGTTCGTCTATAGAAGGAGCTATCATTTTGCAAGGGGCACACCAGTCTGCCCAGAAATCCACGAGAACAAGCGTGTCTGATTGTAATACTACCTGATCAAAATCGTTTTCAGAAACAGCTATAGGTTCTGCCATATATATACCTCCAAAATTGTAAGCCACCTAATATGATACATAACTATTAATATAATTATAGTCTATTTCGGACAGCTCTGTTAGGCTTAATTCTAAAGCTAACAGCTTATACAGTCAACTTTTATGCATGGAGAGGATTGTGCTCTGTAGTCGTTGTTTGCAGACTTCTTGTCCCAATACCTCCATAGTTTCAAATAGTGGAGGTGTAGCTGTTCTACCTGTAATAGCTACACGTATGCTCCCAAACAATTGCCCAGTTTTTATTTCCAAATCCTGAGCCAAGGGTCTCAAGAGATGCTCGAGTTCTTCAGAATTCCATTGTTTTATTGGCGATAGCGTATCTAATGTAGACTGGAGTGCAGTTAATGTTTTCTCTTGATCCATACCTTTTTGTACTAGCCCATCAGGTGGGTATTTGGGTATATCTAAGAAGAAGAAATCAACTAATGTTGGTATTTCAGCCATGGTTTTTATCCGTTCGTGTATAAGTGGAGTGATAGAGTTTATATACTCCAACGATAATGGTTGGATTGTATTTTGAGGCAACTCAGTCTCTAAGATCTCTTTAATTCTCTTTGAGAGATCAGATGTAGACATTTGTCTTATGTAGGTTCCATTCATCCAAGTCAACTTTTCTAAGCTGAATATTGCCCCTGCCTTACCAATGCGCTCAATGGAGAAATTGTCGATTAGTTCTGATATGGACATCATCTCAGTATGGTCATCCAGAGACCAACCTAGCAATGCTAAAAAATTAAACATTGCCTCTGGCAGATATCCCATGTCTTTGTAGTCCAGGACTGAGACTTCTCCGTGTCTCTTGCTGAGCTTAGATCTGTCCGGTCCAAGTATTAATGGGAGATGTGCAAACAGGGGCTTGTCGTAGCCCAATGCCTCGTATATCTTCATATGTCTAGGTGTACTTGAAAGCCACTCTTCAGCTCTCAGTACGTGACTGATATTCATTAAATGATCATCTACCACGCTAGCTAAATGGTAAGTCGGATAGCTGTCTGATTTGAGCATAACAAAATCGTCTACAGTATGATTTGAGAATGTAACTTCGCCTCTTATTAGGTCGGTAAATGAAGTTTGTCCCTCTAATGGGAATTTAAATCTTATAACGTGTGGTATGGATTGATTACTTAGCTCTATAGACTGTTCGCTTGACATGTACCGACATTGGCGATCGTATCCAGAAGGCTGCTTCAGTCTAACCTGTTCCTGTCGCATGTCTTTTAGCCTTTCTGCAGTACAATAACAGTAGTAAGCATTACCTTCACGGACTAATTTCTCAGCTGCCTCCTGGTAGAAGTGTAGACGCTGTGATTGTACGTATGGACCATAGTTGCCACCTACATTAGGACCTTCGTCCCAGTCTAATTTGAGCCATTCCAAGGCACCTAATATCGATTCTAATGAGCCTTCTACTGTTCGAGATACATCTGTGTCTTCAATCCTAACAATAAACTTGCCACCCATGCGCCTAGCATATAACCAACTGAATAACGCAGTACGTATATTGCCAACGTGGGGATTTCCCGTAGGACTAGGTGCGTATCGTACTCTTACTTCTACTTCGTTTGTCATTTCTACTGGATTCTCCTCAGAATCTACCTTGTATAAGAATGTAGAAAGTAATTATACATTCTCTAGATTTAAATTTCCTAGGAAAGAATTTAAATCGGGGGCAAGTTTTGATTCGATCTCGATATATTCCTTTGTACTAGGTATACGGAATCCTAATCTATTAGAATGCAGAAAGTGTCTGGAGAGTCCTTTATATCCTCCACCATATAAACTGTCTCCAACTATTGGGTGTCCGATTGACGAGAAATGTACTCGTATCTGATGAGTTCTACCTGTTTTAGGGAAGGCTTTAACTAGTGTGTGCAATCTATATTTATTCATTGTCTCATATGATGTTTCTGAGATTCTGCCAGATTCCACAATAGACATACGTTTCCTGTTGTGAATATCTCTTGCTATATTGCCGGTTATTATTCCTTTATCAGACGCTAAGTTTCCTTTGACTAGCGCTATATATACTTTACTTATTTCCCTGTCTTTTATTTGTTTCGAGAGGTATCTATGAGCTTGTACATTCTTGGCTACCATCATAACCCCAGATGTATCTTTATCCAATCTGTGGACAATCCCGGGTCTTCCTTGTTCACCTACACCACTAATATCTGGTATGAGTTTTAGTAATGCATTTACCAGGGTACCTGAGTGGTGGCCTGCAGCTGGGTGGACTACCATCCCTGCAGGCTTGTCTAATACCAAAACATCATCGTCCTCATATAAGACGGATATAGGAATATCTTCAGGGATGAGTGTATTAGGTGGTAGCGGGGGTACGGTCATGGTTACGGATTCCCCGCTTTTTAGCTTATATGAGGCCTTCCTTGCTATGCCATCTACTTGTATAAATCCCCTAGATATAAAGTCAGATATCTGGGATCTGGAAAACTCAGATTCTTTTTGGGCCAAGAACAGGTCTATTCTTTGTCCTTGGGATTCGTCTCTTACGCAGAATCTAAGTTCTTCCAACATTTTCCTTTCAGATAGCTTTAGCTAATCTTGGTCTGGGGGTGTTAACTCTACATTTTCATTTTGCAAGGGCAGTTCGTGTTTTGTGTTAGATCGAAGTAAGACCCATAACATCCCTATCATTCCTACAGTGATTGCTGAATCTGCAATATTAAAGACTGGCCATAACCCTATGTCTATAAAATCTACTACGTATCCGATTCTTATTCTGTCTATAAGGTTACCAATTGCTCCTCCTATTTGGAGCCCTATGCATACCTGAATCAGCCAGTTCTTTAGTGGTATGCTCTTGTAGAAAAAAAGCAGTATACATATAGCAACAAATGAAGCTAGAATTAGAATCACTGTCTGATCTTGGAACAAACCAAATGCACTGCCAGTGTTTTTTACGTATGTAATACGAATTAACCCAGATGTTGGTATAGATTCACCATGGCTCAGGTTGGTCCTGATAAGTAACTTGCTAATTTGGTCGCTAGCAATTGTGATTGTCAAAATCAAGAAAGGTATTAATCCGGTTGTAGCCATGTATTTCTCGTAGATCTTGTATTTAATTTGTGTGGAAGTTAAGGTTGTAACTTAGATATAGGCTTACTTATTAAGAGCCTTTCAAAGTTTAACATAAGGGTTTTGAGCAAACAACGAGAAGTCATATGTGATTGTGATAGTAGATATAGGATGAGTTTTATTAAGAATTGAGTTGTGTGAGTATTTTGATGCAGATTTTAGCGAGATATGCAAAATTAGGGGATGTAAGCCAGCTGTTGGAAATCGAAAAAGATGGATTCCCAACAAATAATTACGTTACTTCTTTCAAGAGGGATATAACTAATAATCACATTAGCATTATTGTTGCTGCAGATGAGGTCTCGCAGGACAGGGATATCATACACACTTCAGCGAGTAAACTACAATTAGATGAGGCTAGCGATCCACGAATATTTAATCAGATATATAGATTCTTTCTAAGGACAGTTTTTGGTGAAAATTATAATGAATCCTATGAACCCCTTTCTGCTTATGTGGCCACTTGGTTTATGGCTGACCAAGCTCATATAACAGGGATAGCAGTGAGAGGTACACATAGAGGACATGGTATTGGGGAACTTATGCTAATCTCATCTATAAAAGAGGCTATAAGGCGTTGTTCCAGCGTGGTAACACTGGAAGTAAGAGTTTCAAATAATGTAGCCCAATCACTTTATTCTAAATATGGGTTCAAAGAAATGGGACTTAGGAAAAGATACTATGTAGATAACCATGAGGATGCTTACATTATGACAACTGATTCAATAACTTCTGCCGAATATATATCCATGATGGATTCTTTAGTTGACCAATACATAAGCAGATATCCTGAGGTGAGGCTTATTGGAGGTTAGTCCATTCAATGTTTATGCTATGTAGGATTGTAGTACTGGCTCAGGTGTTGGTATAGACGTTGAGTTTACCTCAAACTTTGGAGTTGGTTTATTCATGCTCCCTAACCCATTTAAGGACGTTTTGGTAGGAACCAATGTAGGCTGTGAGTTTTGGTTGAGCTGCTTATTGCAGTCCGAATCTGGGCACATTTGAGTTCCTCATGGTTATCAAAATTTTCTACTGAGGCAGTATAGCCCATTATCACTATGATCATTACGATTAGAAATTCTTTTGTAATCTGTATTTTTCTATGAGAAATAAGTCCTATTTCTCATATTTGTAACCTCTACCGAATCTTGAAAATTCAGCTGCCTCCATATTTCGTAGACTATTATAGCTACAGCGTTTGATAAGTTCAGACTTCTATTGGCTGGTCTCATAGGTATGCTTATACGTTTTCCAGGTTCTATTTTTGAGATAATGTCTTTTGGTAAACCCGAACTTTCCTGTCCGAATAATATTGTGGCCCCAGATTTGTATCGTGGATAGGTATATGGGACTACCCCATCGGATATAGCTCCATAAATTTCATGATTATCTACAGAACCTAGGAAATCATTTATGTTGTGGTATGTTACTACTTCAGATATATCCGTATAGTCTAGAGCGGCTCTTCGTAGGTTACCGTCTTTCAGATCGAACCCTAACGGTTCAATCAAATGCAAACGAGCACCTACGTTTGCACATAGTCTTATTATGTTACCTGTGTTGTGCGGTATTTCTGGAGTGACGAGTACTACGTTTATAAGAGTTTGTTTTTGCAAGAGACTATCTCAACATATCATTTATTAGCGAACAGAGAACGTTGTGATTATTCGATCCTATGAGTATGTCCGGGCCATCTGAGAATTTTAGTAAAACCCCTTTGTTGCCACTTACATTGTAGGCCTTACTGTTTGATCCATATCTTATACCCCATCCACCGTAGTCCCTAAGGGGTCTATAGCTTATTGCACTAGCCTCTAAGACATCTCCAAAGGGCAGCATTACCCATTTTCTATGGAATGGTCTGAATTTTATATATAAACCTTCACCTCTGATTTCAGTCTCTAGTTTGGCGAGATATATTAGGAATATGGGAGTAATACTTATCGCTATTATAAAAATCAATAGTAGATAATTCTTATGTATTGGGTCATTGGGTTGAATGCCAAAGATAATTTCTTGAAACAAAATCCAAGAGAATAGTGATGGGGTAATTAATACACAAAGCCAAATCCACCATTGGTGAAATCTTTGCGTCTCAGCGTAGTAGACTACATTTGACATAGAATCTTTAGTGATGCTTACAGTGTCTTATAGTTAATTTGGCTCCTCGAGTAGGATTCGAACCTACGACCTATCGGTTAACAGCCGACCGCTCTACCGCTGAGCTATCGAGGAATGACTATGGCCAGAGATTAGTTATAATGCTGACTTGGCACGATTATATCATTGGGCTATAACGTCTACAAGTCAGGTAATGCCACGTTATCAGGTACAATACCATAGAAAGAAGTCCTCCCAGCATTGAATCCCTCAGCCGGGGTAAATGCACCTGCACGCAATGCTTCTAGTAAGTCTTTTTGGCCGCGTATGTCCCCATGGAAAAACGTACTTCCTTTCCCTATACCTTGTATAGAGTGAGCATCACTACCACCAGTACCACTTCTCCCTAGTATACTTGCAACTTGCTCAGCGAATCGGTTCTCTTCCATAGAATTGGCTCCATTGACTACTTCGAGAGTATTAACGACTTCAAAAATCGGATGTTTAGATGCTTCTTCAGCAGAAGAAGGCATATCGCTTATATTTGGGAACAGAATATTGCGAGACTCAATACGTGCAGGTTCAAATAAGAATCTGAAGGGATGTGCGATTATCATGAACCCATTTACATCGTTAAGTGCCTGCCGGACTTCTATGGCTTTGTTAAACCTAGCTGAGTATCCTTCTAGTCCGATAGCAATTATGTGTCCCCACTCTGTGCCGATTTCATGAGCTCTTATCAACACAACATCTTGATCTTGAGCGAATCTTTCGAATTCGTGTTTTGGCCACCCCTGATGTTCTGTTACTAAAGCTCCAGTAAGACCTTTGCGTCTCATCTCACTTACTAGTTCCTCTGGGGATAATGCGCTGTCGTTGCTTCCCTCTCTGGTGTGTATGTGGCAGTCGAAGAAAGAACCCACTATAAAAACTCCTAATAAGCAAAAATGAGGCGTCGCGTAAATAATAAATTAGGCCAGAGCTAGTTATATCTGAATTTGACTAGTACGTCAAGCTAGATATATTTTTGAATTGATAGAGTGATGCATTTAGTTATTATCTATTGCAAATACAGCTTGGATTGCTATAGTAATGTCAAGTTGCCCAGGGGTTATGGGAGTTTCGGAGAAATCATATGCTTCCATCATCCCTCTGAGATTAATGTCTTGTGATTTATAAGATGGAGATGCAGATTCAGAAATATATATGATATGTCCTCTGGCTATACTCGTAAGTTCGGCAAATTGATTTGCTTTACCTATCGCATCTTTTACCGCTTTCTCTCTCGCATCAGAAACAGCTTGAGAGTTATCCTCCAGTTCAAAGCTAATACTGTCTATACGGATAGAATCACCTGCAACGTCAGATGCAACATCTACAATTGGTCCTATTTTTTGTAGGTCCCGTACGTTCACTGTGATTTTATTGGATACTTTGTATCCAGTAATTATCTGTTTGCTGTATCTGTGACCATTTTCGTTTATATCTTGATAGGTATATTGTGGATATATATTGAAAGAATGAGTTCTTATATCTTTCTTCTCAACTGAGTGGTCATTCAGGGAATCCAATAATTCATTTGTTTTTCCTGCAGCTTCCTCTCTAGATTTTTTAACTGTTTTTCCTACTGTTTCGACGCCTAGCTTTAATATTGCTATGTCTGGTTCTACACTTATACTACCTGAGCCACTAACCCATATGCCTCTTTGGCCCGAGGGATTATTTGATAAAGTTGTCTGACTCAGTGATCTGGATATGTCTTGTATGCTAGCTTGATTGTTAGCAATACCGGCATTTTGAATATTATTGGCATTACCTGTATCACAAGATACAAATAGGGATATTGATAATATTGATGCAATGATGTAAATGTGTGGTTTCATTATTTTAGCCTTCACAAAGTAATTTTATCTAACTGCTATATATATAGATAATAAATGTTTAGATAAATAATGCAATCTTGTGAGCTATGAATTATCCTTAGATACACTGAGAATACAGATTGTACATCATGAAATTACATTAATCACTTTAGGTACAGTGGATTATATTTAGTGTTTGGCCTGAAGATAAATAATGAAAGAAATCATATTTGAAATATTAGAAACTATAGCGTTCGCTTTACTAATGTTCTTTTTCATACAGTTTAGCGTAGGAAATTACAGGGTAGAGTTATTTAGTATGGATGAGACACTTAAACCTGGCGATAGACTTGTGGCCAATAGACTGTTATATTCTCATATTGGTATCGATAATATTTGGAACGTGCTACCTTTTCGTGATATGGAAGTAAAAAATAAGTCTTCGTTCTTGTTTCACATACCTGCTAGAGGTGAGATTATAATATTTAGATCTCCTGTGAATAGCAGCACAGATTTTGTTAAGAGGATTATTGGACTACCTAGTGAGGTTGTATCTATAAAACGAGGGCAGGTACTTATAGATGGCGAACCTATAAAGGAACCATATATTGTACATAAAGATAGACGATCAATGGATCCTATACTAGTACCGGAGGATAGCTATTTTGTCTTAGGGGATAATAGATCCGGTAGCAGCGATTCACGAGATTGGGGAGTTGTTCCATTGGATAATATTGTAGGAAAGGTATGGTTGCGCTATTGGCCAGGATCAGAGTTATCTGTATTCTCAGATAAGGATTATTAGTGCAATATACATACATTGAGATTGATAATGGGTTCCAGCTACGCTAGAATCCATAAGAATATTTGGGCCTGTAGCTCAGCTTGGTAGAGCATCGGACTTTTAATCCGAGTGTCCAGGGTTCGAATCCCTGCGGGCCCACCATTATGTTTTATGTTTGTTAGAGTGTCTTCTCCGTACCACGAAAACTGCATGTCCCCTGCAATATGAAAATACTACCTTATAGATACATAAAGAATCACTTTGAGGGAGTATTTTATGGGTGGTGGGTTGTTATAGCGTCCATGAGCGCTTTGCTTATCGGTAGTGCCTTTTACTGGCAAGGATTTGGTGTTTTCTTTCTATCCTTGCAAGACGAATTTTCGACTAATAGAGCGGCATTATCTGGAGCCATCGCGTTATCTCAATTAGAGGGTGGCATGTTAGGCCCAATTGGAGGATATCTTGTAGACAGATTTGGCCCTAGACGCATGATGCTCATTGGGATCACTATAATGGGTAGTGGCTACATGCTCATGAGTTATGTGAGCTCACTCGGAATGTTCTACATTGTGTTTTTGTGTGTGATATCCGTCGGTATGTCCATAGGTGTACGTGTTCCTGCTACTGTAGCCCCTGCAAATTGGTTCATAAGAAAACGCGGGATTGCAATGGGAATTGCTCTTGCCGGAAGCGGAATGGGTGGTATTTTCATTCCAATATTGGGTTACATGATTGTCAGTAATGGCTGGAGGCAAACTGCAGTAATGGCTGGCGTAGCTGTTTGGGTATTAGGAATACCTCTTGCAATGATTATGCGCAGGAGACCTGAGGATTATGGATTGTTACCAGATGGTATAAATGACAAAAACCATACAATATCAAGTTATGTTGATAGTGCGGAATTAACACAGCAATCAAATAAACCAAATGATGAAGACGAATTTACCGTAAAAGAGGCACTAAGAATCCCAGTATTTTGGCTATTGGCATTGGTTTTTGGGCTGCGTCAATTCACAGTTGGAGCGGTATCTTTGCACCTGATACCATTCTTCGTGGATACTGGGCGTAGTTTGGAAGCTGCAGCGGCAGTACTAGCTATAGTTACTGTGACTAGCGTACTAGGTAGAATCGGGTTTGGGTTTCTTGTAGATATATTTCAACCTCGTTATGTTATGGCTTTTAGTATGGCCATGGTTGGCTTGGGTACTTTAGTATTGACTAATGTAACAGATGGTTGGTTCTTATTGGTTTTGTTCGTGTTGATTTATGGAGTTGGTTGGGGCGGTGGTGCAACAACTATGAATGCAACTCGTGCTGCTTATTTTGGTCGGAGATCCTTTGGGACAGTCTCTGGAACCATGGATTTTCTACAAATGTTCGGACTGGTTCTGGGCCCAGTGTATGCAGGGTTTGTTTTTGATGCTACTGGCAGTTATTCGATAGCCTTCACCAGCTTTGCGGTATCAGCAACAACTGCTTCCTTGCTGATGTTTTTCTTGAGACCACCTAAGAAGTTGAATGAGTTATAATGATAGTAATGTTGAGTCTCTATGACATTACAAAAACTTAAGGATTTCTAATGGACATTCAATTTATTACAGATTCTGAATATTTAGATTTTATTTATCTAGGTATATCTGTCGGTGTTGGAGTAATACTTGCCCTGGTAGTTAGATTCTTAACAAGTAGAATCAAGGCTAGGATAAAGAAAAATAATTTGACCAGCATAAGGGCTAAGTTAATTGATGCTATGGATGGAGCATTGTCTCTTTGGATAGTCCTGTCTGGGGTGTACTTCGGATTGAAGGATATCTCAGGTCTGTATATGTCTCTTTTGGATAATATATACGCGGTATTGAGCATTAGCTTAGCCGTATACGTTGTTATTCGTATGCAGGGTCATTTTATCTTCTGGCTCTCCAGTCGAGTAAGAACAGATACAGATCAAGGGAAAGTTGTGAATTCCCTTTTTCCTCTTAGTAAACAGATATTGACTCTTGCCACAATTGTAATGGGTTTTCTTATAATACTGGATCAGCTTGGTATATCAATTGCACCACTAATAGCTGGATTGGGTATAGGTGGTTTGGCGGTTGCTTTGGCATTACAGGGTATACTTACCAATTTTTTTGCTGGAGTAACTGTTATGACAGATGGTTCTATCAGGGTGGGGGATTACGTAGAGCTAGAAAGTGGAGTAGTTGGATTGGTTGATATGATTGGATGGCGTACTACTAGAATTAGGATGTTGTCAGACAATATGTTGATAATACCTAACAGCAGATTGGCCGATAACGTAGCTACTAATTTCAGTTATCCTGCGGGAGAAATGTCAGTATATGTTCAAGTTGGAGTTAGTTACTTCAGTAATTTAGAGGATGTGGAGAAAATAACCATAGAAGTAGCAGAGAAAGTTCTTAGTGAAACACAAGGCGCCGTTAAGGATTTTAAGCCGTCTGTTTGGTATACAGAATTCGGTGATTCTAATATCAATTTTTGGGTCGTGTTACGATCATATGATTATCTGTCGTCGTGGCTTGTTAAACACGCATTCGTCAAAGGACTATTCCATAGATATGGAAAAGAGGGTATAGAAATATCGTTTCCTGCGAGGAATGTGTTTATACGGGGCAATGAAGGGTGATTGCATATTGTGTATTAGTGTTAAACATTATGAATACTTGCTGACTATAGGAGATAGTTAATGGATAATGGAGATTTTGAAGTTGCTACTTTAGCTGGGGGATGTTTTTGGTGCATAGAAGTTGTGTTTGACAGGATCAAAGGTGTTGAAAATGTAGAATCAGGCTATTGTGGCGGGCACGTAGATAATCCATCTTATATTGACGTGTGTACAGGTCGCACAGGCCATGCTGAGGCAATTCAAGTGACATTTAATCCGAAGATAATATCCTACAAGGAAATATTAAGGATATTCTTTGATTTCCATGATCCAACAACTTTGAATAGACAAGGACATGATGTAGGTACGCAGTATAGATCAGCTATATTTTTTCATAATCCAGAGCAAAAAGCTGTTGCAGAAGATATTATAAATACTTTGGATAAGGTTGGCATTTGGACTGGTAATATAGTGACCGAGGTTAATCCATTGGACACCTTCTTTATTGCTGAGGATTACCATCAGGAATACTATGAGAAAAATATGTTTCAACCATACTGTCAGATAGTTATATCGCCTAAGATTATGAAACTTAATGAATACTACAAAGACAGATTAATAACTTCCTTCTAATATGGATCTTCACATTTATTAGCTAGTGATCTTGATTTAAATATATGAGCGATATCGAACATAGGAAATGGACTAGCCGATGGGGCAGGCGTACCTATTCCAAGGATATAGGGCCCAGAGATATTTTGAGAAATTGGGTTCATAGCTTTCCTAGAGGTCGTGCCTTGGATATTGCTTGTGGTAGTGGCAGGAATGCGCTTTATCTGGCTGATTCTGGGTTTACTGTGGATGCAATAGATATCTCATTGCCGGCGCTAAAATTGGTTGGTATGGGTTCATATGATAGAGGGACGAGTGTTAATCTGATACTTGCAGATTTAGACAAATATACTATCCTTCCAAACATATATGACCTGATTAGCTGCACTTTTTATTTGAATAGAGACATAGTGCCTAATATAAGGAATGGGTTAAAACCGGGAGGGTTTATTGTTTACGAGCAACACTACCTAAATGATTATACATTTCCATTGGGTTTCAAACTCAAACCAAAGGAACTCTTAGGATTGTTCAAAGGATTTGATATAAAATTTTTCTCTGAAGTAACTAAAGAGGAAGATGACAAAGATATATCAGTATCTAGTTTAGTTGCTCAGAAGCCAATTGTGTGAAAATGACCACCATGATTATATATCCAACCTCTCTAACTCTTTTGATATATAGTCTATTCTCAAAGACAATGTAGTCCATTCTTCCCACAATATATCGGTCTGTTTCTTAAGAGAGTCATACTTTTCACTGCTCTGAGTGAGCTGTTTGGTGGTTTTGAATTCATCTGGATTTGAGAACATGTCTTCCATAGTGGTAATAGTAGACTCATTTTTAACTATTTCGGCATCTATTTCTGATATGCGTCTTTTGGTTTTACTTGCTTCGTTGCCAAACTGGCGCTTCAATTCATGTTCTGGGCTTCGTCGAGGGACAGACTTCCCAAGATTGGGTTTGTTTGTATCCATACCATCTGAATTGAAGCTATATTTGCTATAGTCATCTTTTCCTGAGTTTTTGTTTGATATGTAGCTATCATAATTGCCTAGGAAAGTAATTGGCTTGCCGTTATTTATCTCAACAATTTTATTGGCCACACTTCTTATCAAAGACCTATCATGAGTGATTAAGCATATTGTGCCCTTATAATCGGCTAATGCATCAGATAGTATTTCTCTGGAATCTATATCTAGATGATTAGTAGGTTCATCCAATAATAGTAAATTACTTGGCTGTATTAGTAATTTTGCTAGAGCTACTCTAGCCTTTTCCCCTCCAGACAAGACTGAAACTTTTTTCTTTACATCATCACCATTGAACAGAAATCCGCCTAAAAGAGTGCGGAGCCTTTGCTGGGGTTCTTCAGGTGCAGCTAGTTCAAGTTCTGTTATGACAGTATTATCTGGATTTAATAGGTCGAGTAAGTGTTGAGCATAATAGGCAGGTATTACATTATGACCTAATTTGCGCTTGCCTTCTTCAATGTCTATCGCACCAGCTAGTATTTTTAGCAATGTAGTTTTACCTGCACCGTTGGGACCAACAAGGGCTACTCGGTCATCTCGAGCAATTGAGAAATTCAAGTTCTTGTATACAGGTTTGTTGCCATAAAATTTACCTGCATTAGTAATAGAGATTACTTCGCTCCCACTACGTGGAGGTTCTGGAAATGAATAATGGATCCTCTTTGTAGATCTGGCTAGATGTATGGGTTTTAATTTCTCCAACTGTTTTAATCTGCTTTGTACCTGACTTGCTTTTCGGGCTTTAGATCTGAATCTTTGTACAAATCGCATCTGCCGGTCATATTCTTTTTGTTGTCTCGCAGCCTGATCTTCTCTAACTTTAAGTTGATTCTCTCGAGATGAAAGGTAATTATCATAACTCCCTCTATGTAAGGAAACACCATCGGATTCTATAGACATTATGATATTTGCTGTGTTGTTTAGAAATGTTCGATCGTGTGACGTGACCATTGTGGCACCTGGGAACGATGATAGGTATTTTTCGAACCATATATTTGCATCTAAGTCCAAATGATTGGTAGGTTCGTCTAGGAGGAGGATGTCAGGTTTGCTTAACAGTAATTTGCCCAAAGCAGCTCGCATTAACCAACCGCCACTGAACTCCTTCATAGGCCTAACGAAATCACTTTCTTTGAAGCCGAGGCCTGACAATATCGCTTTTGCTTCGTGTTCCGGATATTCTTCGCCTGATCTATAAAGTATTGAGTTTAAATCACTGAGCTTTTCCAGTAATTTTTGCTGTGTACGTTGGTCAGTTTCAGTAATCAATTTTTCGTGTATAGCTGATATGTCAGATTGGACATCTATAATTTCCTGAGGAGGTTCCGTGGCTTCTTGGAGAAGGGTTTTGTCAGATATATCTATAAATTCTTGCCTTAGGTATCCTATTCTTTCCCCTCGGCTTATGTTTATATCCCCTGAGTCTGGATACATCTCCCCAGCAAGCATTTCTAATAGCGTGGTTTTGCCAGACCCATTGGGACCTATCAAAGCAATACGGTTTCCTGAATTCACGTTGAAGGACAGATCGTTAAAAAGTATACGATCTCCGTAAGACTTACTGATATTTGAAGCGCTGAGCATTTTATTTCTGAGATCTCGGTTAGTTTTATGCTGGAGTTTTTTGATTTTAACGTAAGTAATGTATTCTAGATTGTCTAAATCAACTAAAATCGCGAAGTTCTAATACGTTTGCATCTGCTCCATTGTTTGATAGGTCCAGTATTGCAACATTCCCCAGTTTCCTCAGGTTCCTAGGGAGTGAAGGGCTACCAGGGTTTACAAATAATATTCCATCATGCTTTTCGACCATAGAGTATAGAGTTCGGCCAAAAATAACTATATCTATAGGTTGCTCAAAAACTTCCTCTATCATGCTACTTATGTCGCCATTCTTAAGTGTACTGCTTCGTTCTATTACCCCTGGAAATACATCATCACTGAATCTTCGGAGCCATAGACCGTTTATCAAACCTATCTTATGCCCTTCAATATCCAGAACATCTTGAAGATGGGCTACTCGCGGGTCTCCTGCACATTCCATAGAGAAATTTTTTGCGCCTTCGGGTCTATCTCCATCTGTCCTTCCCACTGCCCTTACTGGGGCTACTTTCTCTAGGGCATCCAATACTTCAGGCGTGTGTATGCCACCAGCGTGTAATATAAGATCGACGCCTTCGAAAGCCTTGAATACCTCTTGGGGTATCTCTGCTCCATTAGAGGACCTTGTGTCTGAAATAATACCTATTCGCATATTCACTCCCTTGGGCAGTTGATAACGTGTTAGATTAGTTAAGAATACTAACTGAAATTATTTGCAAAGTACAGCTTGCATAAACCCATACCTTGGGAGTAGTTGGATTTATATATTTTGTGTTTAATACGTTAACAGAAAAGCAAAACATTTAACTACATTTGCCTCTGAACAGGTAATACCATATATTATTAGTTGATAAAAACCTTAATTTAGATAGACATTTATATATTAAACGGAGGCTGCATCATGGCGGCTCTATTAAAAGGCATATTCTCATTTCCTCATCCAGTTAATGAGGTGGCAGCTCGTTTGGTTGCTGCCATGGTTTTCATTTTGACACTTATAATAATATTTACAGACAATTATGTTTTGACAATGTTTTTGGTATATGGATTTTTGGCGCGAGTTCTGACTGGGCCAACGTTAAGTCCAATGGGGCTTGTAGCTACTAAGGTCATTGTCCCAATACTAGGCAACCCTAAGAAATTGGTTGCAGGGCCACCAAAGCGATTTGCACAAACAGTTGGATTGGTATTTACATCTGTTGCTATTGTGTTTATTTATGTTGTAGAAGATTCTACGACAGGAGAGATAATACTAGGAGTTTTGGCAACTTTCGCGTTAATGGAAAGTGCTCTTGGTTTCTGTGCAGGCTGTTTTATGTTCGGGTTTCTTATCAAATGGGGGGTTATTCCTGAGGATGTATGTGAAAGATGTGCTAATCTAACGTACTAGTAATAGGCTTACTAATTTGTCAATGAAACTCAAATCATTTAAGTGCTATAAATGCAGTACAACGCTGATTTTTCCACTTGGCAATTATTGTAGTAACTGTGGAGTATATATTACTCCTTTTCACGGGCTGCATGTACGTTGGTTTGGTATAGTGTTTCTCTTTTCAATCTTAATAGGGTATGTTGTCAGTAACGATATTGGGATATACATGTCCAATATTGTGCTTGGCTGTTGGATTATCTTTGTAGTAATACGTAATCGAATATCCTTTATTCTTGTGTTTGGTGCTATTCCCAGAGGCTACAATTGGTTCAGTTTAGTGTTTTTAGTCATATTTGGTGTGGTTTTTTCTGTAGGAACAATACCATTAACATGGTATCCAATTTCAAGGATAGATCCTGAACTAGTCAACGAAATATTATCTGAGACTATATCAGACTCGAGAGTGAACCTTTTTATATTCATAGTTTTAATGGCTCCAGTGCTAGAAGAAATTATATTTAGAGGCATAATATTCACTAGGTTTAGTTTGAAATGGGGCAATAAGAAGGCGATTTTGGTATCCTCTCTGATCTTTGGTATATTGCATGTAGATCCTATAGGGGCAACAGTGTTTGGTGTTTTAACCTGTATTCTCTATATTAGAACTAATACACTTATAGTACCTATAGTTTTGCATTCCATGAACAATGGAATAGCCTGGTTACTTTCAAATTCCTCAGAGATGCAATCATTCAATCCTGAAGAATTGTTGCCTGTCAGTTTAGTTGCCATCGTACTAAGTTTACCAGTTCTAATATTCATTCTGCGTCGATGGTGGCCTTTACTAGGGCATAATACTCCGTATCAATTGAATAAACAGCAGAATGATTTGCGAGAATATTTTTAAAGGAATACTTTAATTACCTGCTTTTACAAACTTGCGATTCTTGAAGAGGCCGGGCTCAACATAGGCGCTTGCAGATAGCACAGCATCGTCAATCACTTCCAAGACTGAAAGGACCACAGGATTTTCTAATAAATTATTCAGTTTTTCTTCGGTACCTGACATAGGGCTATACCCTGAAGTCTCTGCGTTTTGCTCATCGACAATTAGCGAGACTCTCTTGATGGCTTTTTCTATGTCGTCCTGACTGATTACTCCGTGGAGCCTCCAGTTTGCTAGTATAGCACTGTCAATTCTCTCTGTTGCCCTATCTTTCATCTCTTCTACTTGATCGAAATTCAACACTCCACTGCAACCTACACCTCTAGATACCCAGGGCTCAGCATATGCAATCATGCTATGTATGTATCGCATCAGCAGATTGTCCAATTCATCTTTTGGCAGAGAATGCAGCTGATCCATTAAAGGGAATATAAGTAAAGAATGGCGCTTGATATTCAAGGGCTCTGCATCCTCCATTTGCTGTTGTATTTTATCCACATCAACAATGTGGTAATGCATGGAATGGAGGTCACTTGGATATGGTGCGGGAACCCAAGCCGTATTGCCGCCAGTTCTAGGATGGTCTATTTTTTTTTCCATCATCTCTGCCATAGAGCGATTCCTTACTTGCATGCCCTTACCTATCTTACCTTTTCTGTGAACACCGGCTTGTATCCCAATGTCTACGTTATGTAATTCATAGTTGGTATTGTAGGTAGCTTGAGTTAGATTGTCTCTCAGGTTTACAGGTCCAGCGTGCATTTGTACTCGTATTTGCGATCCTGTTCTATCTAAGAAACCAGTGTTTATAAAAAAGACCCTTCCGTTGGCAGCTTTAAGGGCATCCGGCAATTGAAGTGTCATGCCTAACTCCTCGTTCATTATGCCAATTAATATTGTCCCGGCCTGAAGGTTAAGTTTATCCTCGAGAAACTCAAACAATTTGATTTGCTCTGACACTTCGTCAGATGTCTGAAGTTTAGGAGTTACCTGGTATATAAAGCCTTTGCTACTGTTAGGTTTCCGTGTAGGTAATTCTCCATCTCCCAAGTCTTTGGTTCTCATTTCACCACTTGAGCCATTGTCATGTAATGAGGAGATCAGAGTGGTTAGTAGTAATCCAAGCATTCTCTCTGGGATGGTCTCTCCATTGACTTTAACTATATCGGTGTACATATGCAGAGATACGTTTCGTACTGACATCAGACAAGTGGCTTTCAATGTGTCAGTATTACCAGACCTATTAGTGAAGGTTTTATCAGAGTTTATAGATTTGAGATTACCACGGGATCCAGAGGCTTGGAGGCTTCCTCGTATCACACCTAGGTAGTTACGTAGGCCAATTACTAGGTCATCTGCATCAACTACTGAAACAGAGTCCTCAAAATCTATGATGTTCGTCAAGGCAGATTCGACAAACAAATCTCTGAATTGACCGTTCTCTTCATTGACTTTGCCGTCTTCGTATAACAATATCTGTAATCGCAGGTGATTGTCAGATAATAGGAAGTCCGATAGGTTATTATCATTGTCTAGATTAAATCCCACGAACTGGTCTGGGTTACTCAGTCGTGTAACTTTGCCTTCTTTAGTTTTACAGATGAGGTCATATTTCCCATTATGATTTTTATCCACTGAATATGAGACTATGTCACCAAATCTAACATCATCTTCCCATATAGCTATATGGTTGTCTAAGTAAGCATTAGTGGCTTCTACAACCATATGCAGCCTCTCTGTCCTCTGCTTTTCCCGATCTATTTCTGGATGTATATCACTCAAGAAATATGCATCATATAGACTGCCCCATCTAGCGTTTGCACCACCTACTACCATGCTGGCATTGGTTACTGGTGTCACCAACTCTGGGCCATTCTGATCCATTTCGCTGTCTAGTTCGGGTGTAGTCATGTGGAAGTCTATAGGCTTCTCTTCAACTAGGTAGCCTATATCAATGAGAAATGTTTCGAATTCTTTGGCATCGGAGTCTGCATTTTCAGGCGTAGGACTCCAACCTGCTAAACGTTTACCTTTGTAATATTGGTCTATTTTACCTTGAACACCTTCTCGTTTCTCTAGGAGTTTTGCATTGTTACTACCGAATGTCTCTATAAGTTCAGCCAGTATTGAGAAGATTTCGTCTGCATTTTTGTCAGTGCCTCCGAGTATCTCATTTTGGACAAAATCATAAAGGATATCGTCAGTTTCTACGATGCTTCCAGATTGCGTTTTCGTACTAGACATTTCCCCTCCAAATTACAAAGAGATCATCAAATATTTGGTTGTATGATGGAAAAATGGTATCGCCACTCACTTTTGTTGTCAATAACATAGTAATAACTCAAGTGAAGTTTAATTCACAATAATCATAAAATCTACGTATAGAGGAGTAGAATTTCATCTACCCCCAATGTGTCATCTATTACAGACATAGTTTTAACCTATGGTTCGTGGTATAAATGAGCTGTCAATACCATGAAAGCGGGGATTCAGATGACTATACTTCAGTCTATTCTAAGGAGACCGATAGACATATTTCCTGGTTGGTGGGTTGTAACGGCCTGTGCAGTGATAGGTGCTTATGGAGGGGGAGTTTACTTTTATGGTTTTACATTATTCTTTAATCCGCTTAGAGATGAATTGGGCATTACGAGCACACAAGCATCCCTAGTTTTTTCATTGACGCGTCTGGAAGGGGCTTTTGAGGGGGCTATCGTAGGTTTTTTGATAGATAGATGGGGGGCTCGGAAGATAATGATGGTAGGAGTGCCAATGGTTGGGGTAGGGTACATCTTATGGGCAACAGTAGTAGATACCTATGCGTTGCTAATCTTGGTATATGTTGGGGTAATTGCATTGGGTGTAAATGGAGGCTTTTTTCACCCAGCATTGGCAGTAGCAAACAACTGGTTTGTAAGACGTAGAGCAACAGCTATGGCGGTTATCTCTACGGCAGTAGGGATAGGAGGTGCTTTAATAGTTCCTATTGTGGGTTACATAATAGAATATTATGGATGGCGGGTCATGGCTTTAGTTGCAGGTGTGGTATTAATAATATTTATTTGGCCAATTGTGCTTGCAATTAAGCATAGCCCAGAATCTGTAGGTTTATATCCAGATGGCGATGATCCAAATAAGAACACAGACACTAATAATGACACAGGTAAACAAATTGGCAGCAGAAGCGCACTAGAAGAGCGTGAATTCTCAATTCCAGAAGCTTTTCGGACGAAATCTATGTGGATACTGATTGCCGGGATAACACTTAGATTTACTGCACATACTGCTATAATGGTACATCTTGGCCCAATATTACAATCTCAAGGTATGTCAATAACTAAGGCTGGGGCTGCTATAGGAGTGTTAGTTCTGTTGAGCATCCCAGGCAGGATATTAGTCGGTATATTGGGTGATAAATTTGCTAAACACAAAATTGTTTCTATACTTATGCTTTTGCAGGTTGCCGCTATGATAGTGCTTATGGGTGCAAATACAGAATTGGAGCTCTATCTGTTTATTATTCTTTGGGCTGCTGCATATGGTGCAGGCATATTGAACTGGGCTATAGTCGGAGATTATTTTGGAAGGGGACGATTCGCAACACTTCGCGGCCTTATGGGATTAGTTTATTCGGGAGGTGCCGTGGTAGGGCCAGTCTATGCTGGGTATATTTATGATACAACCGGTCAATACGATGCCGCTATAAAGGTATTTCTAGTAGTGACAATGATGTCCGTGGCATGTTTTTGGGTTTGTAAGCCACCTGTACATCCTGCTGACCGGATAAATCTGGCATCAACTCAGTAAGTACTTTTGATTCAATATGAACTTCTCTACTATTCAAATAACCGAAGGTATATATCAGATTTGGCTTGGGACCACTTCAGTTTTCCTGATAGAGGACGGAGATGAATTGGTCTTGTTAGATTCAGGTTGGAAGTGGAGTGTTTCTAGACTGAAAAAATGTATCAAATCTTTGGGTTATAGAATTGACAACATTCGGACCCTTGCAATAACTCACCATCATCCAGACCATGCTGGTGGCATAAGGAAATTTCATAAACCCAGAACTGTATCTGCAATGCATATAGAGGATGCTATCGTGGTTTCTGGGCATGGAAATATGCCAGGCTTGATTAATAATTGGTTCGGTAAGGCACTGCTGAATTCGTGGCTATATATGTTGAATGATAGTCCTTTGAAAATAGACATGTACGTCAAAGAAGATGGCTTGCTACTGAACAGCTCTAATATTGAGGCATACATACTCCAGGGCATACCCCAGGTAGCCTCTGCTTCTATATTAGATCTAAGAATGTAATGATCGTTGGAGACGCTATGGAATATATGAATGATATACTTACGCCTCCATCAAGAATTTATAGTTATGATTGGGAGCAATCCGTATTGTCTATAGGTAAACTTGTTGAATATGACTTTGAAATATTATGTTTTAGTCATTTTAATCCCATAATGTGTAACGGTAGACAACTTCTATCCACTATGCTCGAAGAATATGGTGTAGATAGAGTAGGAAAATAAATATTTATGAAAAATTTAATTAACGATGGTGTTATAGATTCTGACGTCACTGAAGATTTTGGCGCATTGATAGCTTCAATATCTCCTACACAACCTACTCCAGTATCTTCTGTTTGGGGATTGAGATTATGGGCGCGAATTTTTAGGCGCTTTCTTCTTACATGTCTAATATTTCCAATAACAAGACTGAGTTATAAGATAGATATATTAGGTGCAGATAATCTCCTGAAAATTCAAGGACCTGCGCTCCTTATAGCGAACCATGTGCTTCATATGGATAATGCAATTTACCTTAAGGCGATGCCAAAGATTATCAAAAAACGCCTTGCTATAGCGGCAAGTGCACATATGTTTAATAACTATTTACGCGGATTAATGATAACTTTGATTGCAAATGCATTTCCTTTTGCAACTGGAAAGAGAGGCAAAAGGAATAAGAATTGGAATGTAAGAACTAGCTTGGACAATATGGGCAGTATTTTGGATAAGGGTTGGTCTGTTTTAATATACCCTGAAGGCGAACTTACAGTTGGAGGTCCTATGAAACCATTCCTTAATGGTACAGGGTTAATGGCAACTGCCAGTAACCTTCCTGTAATTCCTATGCGACTGGATATAATCAAGTATGGCAGACCGTCAATATTGCCATTATGGGCAAGAGGGCATGTGGTTGTGTCCTTTGGTGAGCCATTGATGCCTCCATGGGGTTCAAATATAGAAGAAGCTACTTCAATAATAGAGGATAGTGTGGCCATTCTTGAGATTAAGGTCTGATAGTCGGCACACATTGGCTTGGAGATTGAGAAGTTGTATTTACCACACGTTTAATTCCCATCAAGTGGGAAGACAATTTACAAAAGACAAACAAATTGAAGAAAACATAACAACATATTAGGGATATAAATACTCCAACCTTCCATTCATAAATTTCTTGAGATCATGGAATATATTTGATGTTTGCTGTTGCAAAGAGCCGATATTTTCATCAGAATAGTATATATGTCAACGCCCGATAGCCAAAACCTCAAGATATCTAGAAACCAGCAGTTAATACTATTGGTGGTTACTGTATTTGGGCATGGATTGAAACACACATTTGCTTCCGCTTTTTTCGTTCTACTTCCAGAGATCAAATCTAGTCTTTTGCTGAGTAATACTCAGATAGGAATCCTTTCTACATTTAGAGGAATATCTAGTGGATTAGCCAATTTACCTGCTGGTTTTGCAGGGGACAGGTTTGGTTCTAAAAGAGCAGGGATACTTGGCGTATCTATTATGGCAGTCGCTGTATTTGCATTCTTGTTAGGTGTGTCAACAACATTCTGGATGGCTGTTATTGCATCGTCTTTATACGGTATTGCTATAACACTTTGGCATCCATCGGCTATATCGTCTTTGTCACGAGAGTTCTCAGATCGCAGAGGTTTCGCTATTGCCTTGCATGGAACTGGCGGGAGTATAGGGGAAACTCTCGGGCCTATAATTGCTGGAGTATTAGTAGGTATTGTTGGGTGGAGATTTATATTACAAGGAAGCTTATTACCAGGTTTGGGGTTCGGAGTGGCCATATGGATAGCGTTAAGACTGGTTCCAATTTACAACAACAAAGTCGTTTACTTAGGGGAGTATTTTAGCTCACTCGTAAAGCTTTTTAAGTCTCGCAGACTATTACTTATTCTAGCATTCTCTGCAGGATTTGCTGGAGGTCAAAGTACTGTGCTCACATTCTTACCAATATATGTTGACGAGACTTTTGGAGGCGCCGCTAGTACGATAATAACTCCAGCGGGATTCTATATGGCGTTAGCTCAGGTGGGAGGTATATTGACACAACCTTTGATGGGGTATGGGTCAGATAAATTTGGTAGGAAATTTATTCTATCTCCTAGCTTAGCCATGTTGGGCCTCTCGATGATAGGGTTGATTGTGGTTCCTGAAGGTTTGGCTTTCTCGTTGGTGGTATTTGTAATGGGTGGGTTTCTTTTCCCCCTTATGGCGATCCTCTTGGCATCGGCTATGGACGTAGTTGAAGATGGTTCACAGGCTACAACCGTATCTTTGGTATTTGGTATAGGGATTATAATTTCAGCCTATGCACCGGCATTAGCTGGTGTTATGGCCGATAATTATGGCACTCAAGCACCTTTCTTACTGGGTTCTGTCTTGCTTCTTTCCACGGCATTACTTTCATCTCTAACTAAATGGCATAAATGACAGTATAAGATGTATAAATACATCTTATTTATTAGTGATGCCTTTAGCCAATGATATGTTATGCTATCTACGGTGACTTAAATTATCTATTATGCAGGTGGTAATATTATGAATGCATCTGATGTGCAACCTCTTTTAGGACTAAAGGTATTAGATCTTACGCATGGTATTGCTGGTCCATATTGTACAAAATTCTTAGCAGATTTTGGTGCTGATGTTACAAAGATAGAACGTCCTGTGACAGGTGACTATGCACGTAGCATGGGTCCATTTCCGGGAGACATACCTGACTTAGAGAAGAGTGGATTATTCCTGTTACTTAATACTAACAAGAAAAGTGTAGAAGTGGACCTGAAAAACGGAACAGGCATTAACCTTGTAAAAGAATTGGTCAAGAGTTCGGATATATTGGTTGAAAACTTTCACCCAGGTGTCATGGACAAACTTGGTCTTGGATATTCGGTTTTGAAGGATATAAACCCAAATATCATAATGACGTCTATATCTAATTTTGGTCAAACTGGGCCATATCGTGATTATATAGCTTCAGAATTAACATTGTTTGCAATGGGTGGCAGGATGAATGCTTCTGGAGACCCTGATAGATATCCACTGAGATTAGGTGGCAATCACGTTCAATTTCAGGCCGGTAACATAGCTGCTATGGCTAGTTTATATGCTTGGTATGGTAATAAATATAGCGGTGGACCAGGGCAGTATATTGACGTTTCTATATTTGAAACGCAACTAGCAGGTTTTAATACCAGGATGCCGATGCTTGTGGCTTATCAGTACACGAAAGAACGCGCACTCAGGTTAGGAGGGGCTAGGGTTGGATACCCAGCCGGTTTCTATCCTTGTGCTGATGGTTACGTAAATGTCCAGGGCGGAGGTGCCTTTTGGCCTAGGACAGTCGACTTACTAGGTATGCCAGAACTTCTCAATGATGAAAGATATGCGCCCCCTCTCGGACAAGTTGATTTGGACGCTAAAGAAGAATTTGAAGCTACTATTTGGTATCCATGGGTATTAGCAAGGACTAAACGCCAGGTAGTAGAGGAGTGTCAGGCAAAAGAGATTCTCTCAGGTGGTGTTAATACAATAGATGAAGTAATGGATGATAATCCACAATTTGATGCCAGGGATTATTGGGTTGAAATAGACCACCCAAAGGCAGGTAAATTTCGATACCCTGGAGCGCCTATGAAAACTGAGGAAAAATGGTGGCGTATCAATACACGAGCCCCACTTTTAGGAGAGCATACATCTGGAGTGCTAGAAGAAGTAAAATCTTCCAAATCGAATAATACTTCAAGTATTAGTGTCAGCTCTTCAGGTGATGATTCTAGGTCACTTCCTCTCAAAGGGTTAAGGGTTTTAGATATGACTATGGTATTTGCAGGACCCTATGGGACCATGTTCCTGGCAGACATGGGAGCGGAAGTAATAAGAGTAGAGTCTATAAATCTTTTTCCAACGTCCACCAGGGGAGCATTTGCGAGACCTAGTAAAGAGGCAGAAGCTAAGATACAAGTGCCCAGGTACCCTAATAGAGATCCTGGAGAGAGGCCGTGGAATAGAACGGCAATGTTCAATGCACATGCACGAAACAAACTTTCTATGACAGTTGATTTACGGACCCCAGAGGGGAAAGATATATTTAGAAGACTTGTAGAAGTCAGCGACGTATTTATACAGAATATAGCTGTAGGTGCCATGGAGAGATTGGGGATAGATTGGCCGGCGGTTAGCAAATGGAATCCAAGATTGATAATGATCTCATCTACAGGTATGGGGCAAACAGGTCCGTGGGCACACTTCAGGGGGTTTGGATTACACTTTGAGGCCATGTATGGACATGCTTCAGTCACAGGTTACCCAGATATGGACGCTGAGGCCGCTCCGGCATCAGTGGCAGCGGATGCAGCTACTGGTACTGCTATAGGAATAGCTACAATTGCGGCGCTTCACCAGAGGGACAGGACAGGCAAGGGTACTCATATAGACCTAGCCCAGGGAGAGAATTTCCTTCCTCAGATAGGGGAATATTTTATTGATTACGAAATGAATAAGAGAGTTGCAGGTCCTATAGGAAACAAAGAGCATATGGGACTTTTGGTTCAAGGGGCCTATCAGTGTTTTGGTAATGACGAGTGGATAACAATATCTATTCCTGATATAGACAAATGGAGAACTTTATGTCGGCTGATGGGTAGAGAAGATTTGAACAATGATGATAGATTTCAAGATATGGGTAACCTATTAATTAATCATGACGATATCGACACTATAATAGGAGAATGGACAATAGATAAAGATCCTATGGAATTGTTTCATACACTCCAAAAAGATGGAATAATAGCTGGCCCAGTTATGCATGAGGAGCATTGTTACAATGATCCTCACCTTGAGGAGAGAAATTTCTTTGTTCCCATAGATCACCCAGAAATAGGTGTTCATATGTACCCCACTACCGCATTCAAAATGTCTGATACACCATTTGAAGTTCGGAAGCCTCCTGTAAGACTGGGTGAAGATAATGATTATATATATAGGGAAGTCCTGAAACTAACTGAAGACGAATATGATCATTTGAAATCCCTAGGTCAGATAGGGATGGATTTTGACGAACATATAAAATAGCACTAGTGATGCTCTTTGGGGCCTATCAGTAAAGAGCATATGGTTCCTTGACAACACATCTTCTATTTGTTATGTTTTAATAGATATTGTTGAGACATTGTATCATGACTACCAAATTAAATAAAGAAGATATAATAGCTGTCATAGAAGATTCTGGGCATAGACTTACCTATGCTAGAAGGTCAATAGTTGCTTTCTCTGAAGGTAAATATGATGGTTTTACAGCAGAGGAAATTAACAGTGCTTTGCCTTTGGTTGGTAGGGCCACAATATATAGGACATTGAAACTTTTGATAAGAGAAGGTTTGTTATGCAAATTGTTTTCAGAAGAAGGTCACCCCAAATATACAATTGCTAAATTTGGACATCATCATCATACGATTTGTGCCAGGTGTGGAAAAGTTGGTGAATTTAGAGATTCTACAGTCGAACGTTTGCTGAAAGCTATTAATCAGGATGTGGAAGGCGACATAGTTGGGCATAAATTGGAACTCTATATTGTGTGTCTTGAATGTAAGGGTTAAATAACTTTGCTCTCAATGTAATAGTAGGAGTGCTTTGCATTATACAATAATGAGACATAGTATCAATAAGAAGAAATATCAGTCCATTAATTTACTGATATTTCTTATCGCTATTATTGGAATAGCCTGTGGATCTGGTGATCTAGTTGATTTGGATAAGGAATCTATAAACACATCTAATTTAATGGCCACTAATGACAAGTTAATTTCTGAGCCCGCAACATTAAAGATTGTTACTACAACAGATATTTTGAAAGAGTGGGTTAATATTACAGGTGGTAGTAGGGTTGAGGTGCATGCGATGGTGCCACGCGACTCAGATCCACATGGTTTTAGACTCACTCCCAAGGATGTGGCAAAGATCGAGAATGCAGATGCCATCTTCTTGATTGGTAGCGGTTATGAAGACGGTTGGTTATATAAATTGTCAAATACGGTGACGAAGAGAGTGATCAATCTATCGGAACATTTAGATATGATAGCTTTGTCATCCAGTACCAATATAGAAGTAGAGAAGGTTTCCGATCATGATAATGACAATGGAGCATTGGATCCGCATTTTTGGCATGATCCGAATAGAGTTATTGATGCTATAGAGATTATCTCTTTAGAGCTTAGCGATCTAGATCCCGAAGCAGTGGAGTATTTTGGGCAAAATGCTAGTAATTATGTGTCAGAATTAAAGGATTTGGACAACTGGATATATTCCTATATAAATAAGATTCCCATCCATAAAAGGTTGCTTATAACGAACCATAGAACTATGAGCTATTTTGCTCATCGCTATGACTTCACTGTTTTAGGGGATGTTATCGATAGTTTTTATTCAAACGATAATCCTACACCTAGAGATATAGTGGATATTCTAGATCTTATAGATCAGAATAATGTGAAAGTAATCTTTGGTGAACCGCAAATGGAAGATAAGATTATGGCACTGATATCTGAAGAAACTGGGATAATGATATCTGTTTTGCATTCAGAATCGTTGGGAGCTATTGGCAGTGAAGCAGATAATTACATAGGGATGATGAAAAAAAACGTCAATATTATAGTGGATGGTCTTGGTAGGTGAATCAGATGTTGGTTCCATAGACACAATTGGAGTTTTATATGGTTAATAATCAAGAAATAAATCAACCAGCCGCAATAAAAATTGCAAATGTCTCCGTTTATCTTGGAGACGTACGAGTCTTGGAAAATATCTCGTTCACTATTGAGCATGGAGTTATGGTTGCTCTAGTAGGCCCGAATGGTGCAGGGAAGAGCACTTTATTTAGAGCTATTCTGGGATTGGTACCTATTGCAGGTGGAGAGATTCTAATACATGGATTGCCTTTCTCAGAAATCCGTGGTGAGATGGCATATGTACCACAAAGTGAACAGATCAATTGGTTGTTTCCACTTACATCATTGGATGTAGTAATGCTTGGTAGGCAGAGAAAGATTGGATGGTTTAGAAAACCATCCAGGCTGGATAAAGAGGTGGTGCGATACTCACTTGATAGAGTGGGTTTATACGACAAGCGAAATTCGTTAGTTACTGAGCTATCTGGTGGTCAAAGGCAGAGATTATTTGTTGCCAGGGCTTTGGCACAAGAAGCCCATACACTACTATTAGATGAAGCTTTCTCTGGGGTGGATATTGCTTCTCAGGAAGGTTTAATGGACATGCTAAATTCCCTGAAAAACGAAGGAAAGACCATACTGTTATCCACTCATGATCTGACTAATATGTCAGAGAGATTTGACCTGTGTTGTTGTTTGAATAAACATATATGTGCCTTCGGTAAACCAGATGAAGCCTTTACTCCAGAAGTTTTAGAGGAATTGTATGGTTCCCACTCGTCCATGAAGCTTGATAGTGACGGTGGTTAATTAAGTATGCTAGATTCTTTTTTGGAACCCTTCAAATACGATTTTATGGTGAGAGCATTTATAGTTTCTATTGGTATAGGTGTGCTTTGCCCTATGGTAGGTAGCTACGTTGTAGTGAGAAAGCTGGCGTTTATGGGAGATGCCTTAGCTCATACTGTCTTGCCGGGATTAGTGCTAGGATACATTATTGGTTGGAACCCTTTATTACTAGCAGTTCCCACATGTGTGGTTACAGCCATTCTGATAGGGTTTTTGAGTCGTAAGACTGGACTTAGTGAAGATACATCCATAGGAATACTTCTTGCTGGTTTGTTTTCTTTAGGGCTTGCAATGATCTCATTATCTGATGGAGTAAACGTAGATTTAGAAGGAATACTGCTTGGAGAAATTTTGGGTGTTTCCAGTCAAGATGTTTGGATAATATTTGTTATATGCATTATAACGGGTACTATACTGTATTTATTTCACAAAGAACTTGTGTTTAATAGCTTCGATCCACAAGGGGCATCTGTTATAGGTTTGCCATCCAGATTGCTAGACTACCTTCTACTTATACTGATTTCACTTGTAGTTGTTGCATCTATTCAGGCCGTAGGCGTAGTGTTGATGCTTGCAATGCTTGTTACTCCTGCTGCTATTGCCTATCTATTAGCCAGAAGCTTCGTATCTATGATGTTCTTAGGGGCGTTGATAGGTGTATTTGTGTGCATAGCTGGAATATATTTATCGTATTTCTTAGACTTGCCTTCCGGCCCCTCTATGACACTTGTTGCAGTAGTTTCATTTATTGTAACTGCCCTTATAAAGAGGAGAACGGTGTTCTAGTATTATATATTCCTCATTTATAATGTCTTTTTACTGATGTACCAGTTTCCGGTAGCAACCATCCTGCTATAACCAAGCTAAATCCTGTTGCTGAAAAAAACACTAAACTTGGGAGATAACTACCAAACAGATCCGTTGTGTAACCTACTGCAAATGGTGCAATGAAAGTCACCAGACTTCCAAGGCTTTGGAGTACAGCAAAGATGATTGCCACACTACTAGCATCTGACTCAGGTAATTCCATTGGTATGGTCAATAAAGGAGGAAGGTAAAACCAACATGCAAATCCCAGAACGGCAACTGCGACAAATATAAGTGGGGTACCTGCTAAGAATATACTTCCAAACCCCGCTATACCTGTAGCTATTCCAGGCCAAATCAATAAAGGTCTTCTTCTACTAACCCAGATAACAAGTACTGACATAACGATTAATGATAAAGTACCAGAAAAAGATAGGATTCCCATTAGCAAACCGGCTCTATCTAGTGACATACCAAAGGTTTCATGATAGTAGGTTGGGAACCAGCCTATTGATATTGTTAACAAACAGTACGGGCCGGCATCTGCTAATGCTATGAGGAATGTATTCTTCGACTTTATTATTCTGATCGCATCTTTGAAAGAAGGTTTTATTCCGAGATCTTTGTATTCAAGATTAGATTTACCGAAGGTAAACCAAAGCACAAGGCCAATGATTGTAGTAAAGCCCATAAAACTAAGGCCATTTTGCCAGCTCCCAAGCATTTGAGATAAAGGTACTATGGAGGAAGCTGACACGGCTATACCTAAACTGAAGGCGATTGGGAATATAGAATTAATTATAGGTAGTTCTCTTCCCTTGAACCATTCCATTATTAGTCTTCCCATTGCGGGCCAAAGGAATCCCATGCCAAGTGCCCAACAGGTCCTCAATCCTAATAGAGTATAGAAATTTGTCGTTAGAAATATTAGAGATATAGAAGAAGCTAATATTAATCCTATTGTGACTGATAGTTTTAAGTTTATTCTTCCGACTAATATTCCTATTGGAATACCTAGTAAACCATGAGTGAACAACACAGAACTTAAGAGTAGACTCACAGTTCCTCTACTAATATTGTATTCATCCATTATCAGAGGGAAGACAGGAGTGCTTGCATACATATTGAGACCAGAAGAGAAGCTCACTGTTGCGATTAAGATAGCTATGACAAATCTATATGGACGGTTAGAGATATGAGGATTAGGGTTCATATGTTCCTTGAGCAATTGATTTGTCTAGCTAGGAGACGAGACTAAAGTATAAACCTAAAGTGAGAGCTGTGAACATTAGTTTTAGCAGACTAGAAAAATCGTCACTCTTTCTTGAGCCAGTGATAGACGGTTGCACCAATAGCAGCACCAGTCATAGGTCCTATCCAGTATAGCCAATGGCTTGACCAGTCAGAGCTTAAGAGTGCGGGGCCAAAGGATCTTGCCGGGTTCATAGATGCACCAGATATTGGGCCAGCAAACATTGCTTCTAGAGCTACAGTCATGCCTATAGCTACGGCTGCTGCTCCTCCAACAGACCTTATGTCTGTGGCCATTGCCATTATTACAAACATTAGTATGAATGTTAATATGATTTCCAAGGTCAGGGATTGTATGTCACTACCAGATGGTACGGTGGCTCCCATGTTCCCTACGGTACCGAAGATTAGGGTCAAAGCTCCACTAGCCAGTACGGCTCCAATAATCTGAGAAATCCAGTAGGAGGGGACTTCCTTCCAAGGAAAATTCTTTGTAATCGCAAAGCCTAAAGTTACCGCTGGATTTATATGTGCTCCAGATATATGGCCTGTAGCGTATATCATTGTGGCCACTATCATTCCAAAAGTTAGTGCGATGCCAACATGGCTTATAGCACCTCCGCTAATCTCGTTTATAACTATTGCTCCAGTGCCTGCAAATACTAGGCAGGCTGTTCCGATTGCTTCTGTTACACAACGTTTTAGCATGTTCTTATCCTGTTTTTCACTAATAATTTCTAATACGAATGGATTCGTACCGGCTGGTCTCTGTTCGTTTAATTTTTACACGTTCAGAATCTAGTAGACTGGATTCTAACTGCATTTCTTACAAATTGCTATATGTTTGCTTACAATTATATTGATATAGCAGATTTAGTACAGGACCATTGTAAATACTTTAGCCAAAATCCAAGCAAGCACTAGGCAAAATGGATATGTTACTAGCCAGGCTGCGAATATTGATCGTATAACTGAGAAACTTACTGCTCTTAAACCTCTAGTAGCCCCTACTCCCATTATCGCACTGCTTGCAGTATGTGTAGTACTTACTGGCAGCCCTATGCTCGATGCGGCTTCTATTACTCCGGCTGCAGCCATGTTGGCAGTAAAACCGCTCGCAGGATGCAAGCTGGTTATCTTATTTCCTAGGGTATTGATAACTCGCCATCCACCAAGAGCTGTTCCTATACCTATGGTTATTCCGGCACTTGCCTGCATCCACCGTTCGATTTCTACGTCTTGACTGAAATATATTGCCCATCCAAGAGCCATTATACCCACAGCATTTTGCGCATCGTTCTTACCATGACTATATGACAATAAAGCAGCAGACAGTATTTGTAATTTACTAAATACACGGTTTATGCTGGATACGCTGGTGCGATGTAGCAGCCAGTAGAATATTACCATAGCTATGAATGCCCCAGTGAATCCAAGTATTGGGGAGAACCCAAGTGCCATAAGTACTTTTGTCATTACAGCTCCATTAATCTTGTCGATACCAGCGACTGCAATGCCAGATCCCAAGACACCAGCAACTAGCGAGTGACTTACGCTAACAGGCAATCCGAATCTAGTAGCTGTTAGTACCCATATTACGGCAGATAGTATAGCTGCCATTACACCTGCCTGAGTCATGAAACTAGGGTCTACAATACCTTTTCCTATGGTCTTAGCAACAGCGGTACCAGTAAGAGCTCCAGCTAGGTTCATGAAACCACCCATAAGGACTGCGGAGGTTGGGCTCATGACACGAGTGGAAACCACAGTAGCAATTGCGTTAGCAGCATCATTCAATCCATTGGAATAGGCGTAGGCAAGTGCTAATGCCATAGTCACTCCAAGAAGGATTACACTTTGATCAGCCATGCTTTATTACTATCCCTTCTAATATGCCTGCAATGTCCTCACACTTGTCCGCCGCACCTTCTAGTTGGTCGTATACTTCCTTCCACTTAATTATATCTACTGCTTGATACTCTCTGAAAAGTTCACCTACTGCCCTGCTAGTAACACGGTCAGCGTCGTTCTCTAAGGTGTTCAACTCATCTTTCAAAGGGATTAGTTCTTTGAATCTCCTACTTCCACTTCCCAAAATACTCATAGCGTTATCAATAGTCCCGGCGCATCTTAGGATTATGCGGCTAAGTTCTCTTGAGCTCTCTGTAGGTGCCGCTATGTCGTACTCCATCATGTATCTTGCTGCTTCTTCAATACAATCCAGTACATCATCTAAACGTTCTCCTAGTTCAGCTATATCATCTCTATCTAGAGGGGTTATGAAGGCTTGATGGAGATCCATCATTATTTGGTGGATGATGTCGTCCCCAACCTCCTCTAATCTTTTGATCTCGGCTACTTTTTCAGGGACATTGTCGTAGTTTTCCATAAGATCTAACAATTTCTCAGCAGACACTTTAAGATTTGCGGAACTGTCTTTGAACAACTTAAAGAAACTGTCGTGCTTGGGTAACAGTGAGAATTTCATTTTGCCTCCAGGATCTTTTAGATCTCTTTTTGTATTTTGGTTCCTGCACTAGACCATTTCTATTTTGATTAAGTAGTCTTAATGTTTATGAAATCTCACTTCTGTTTATCTCTTATGTGGTGAAGTAAGATGGTCTAAGCTTATCTGGCAGGAGGTCAAATTTGTGTTGACAATCCATTCAGATGATGAATACGTACATAGTAGCATAGGATTATTCAAACTATTTAAAATAGGTTTAACGTTACGTTAACATATTGTTAAATTAAATAGGTATTGTAAATGCAAAATTGCTGCCATGTCCCTCTGAACTAGTCAGCGTTATTGTACCGCCATGAGCCTCAATAATATGTTTGGCTATAGAGAGACCCAACCCAGTTCCTTTATGCTCTCTTGAACTATCTACTCTGTAAAAACGTTCAAACACGTGCGGTTGGTCTTCTTGTGGAATACCTAGGCCACTATCGGATACTTCGAATAGAACACTATTACCTGCCAATGCTACTGATATTTGTATATGCCCTGCGTCCGGAGTGAATTTTAATGAGTTGTCTACCAAATTGGATAAAACTTGATGTATTTTCCTTTTTTCGCATTTGATATTTGGAATATTATCAGAATCATTTAATGTGATAGATATATTTTTGTTTTCTGCTTGTGATTGGAACACGCTCTTTATTTCTTGAATTAGTGAGTAAGGGTTTACCTCTATTAATGCTAGAGGGAATAGTCCACTTTCCAAGCGTGAGAGCTCTAGTAATTCTTCTACAATATCTCTCATACGGTCAACGTCTCTGTGGATTCTACCGATAAATTCTTTTGAGACATTCGTGTCTTCTAGAGCCCCGTCTTCTAGTGTTTCTACCATTGCATTTATTGAGGCTAAAGGGCTCCGTAGCTCATGAGACACGTTACTAACAAATTGTTTCCGAGTTACATCTACTTGTCGTATGCGAGTTAGGTCATGGAGGACCAAAAGTACACCTTTATTATCGTTGCCTTCTCCAATTAGTGGAGTGGCAATGGCGCTAATATATATCTTTGGTTGCGTTAAATCGACATCAGTATGTTGTTGTTTTTGCGTTTTGATTGCAACGGAAACAAGATTTTGCAAATCCTGATCACTTAATGTTTCCATAAACCTTTGTCCAACTGCTGTTTTTTGTGAAATCTGGAGTAATTCCGCTGCTGCTGGATTCATCAATTCTATAATCCCCTCACCCTGCCTCAGGTAGAACAATTGTCTTATAACAATAACACCATCATCCATTGTATTTAGGACAGCAGACAATTTGTTTCGTTCCTCAGAAAGGTCATTGATAATTCTTGACAGCGATTTAGCCATAGAGTTAAATGCTTCTGCTAGATCCTGAGTTTCATCGGAGCTTTTGGCCTCAATCTCCGTATTTAATTCTCCTCTGGATAGGCTCATAGCTGATTCAGTTATAGACCGTAGCGACCTAGATGTTCTTCTAGCCAAATAAAATCCGAGCAGTACTGAGAGAGTTGTTACCAATAATGATGAAAAAGCTATAGTAGCTATAATGCTGTTATAAGTGATTGTAAAATTGGATTTCGGTATAGCTATCCGTGCGACGCCATAGGTTGATCCTTCGATTTGAACAGCAATAGCTGTATACATAAGTTCTTGTTTTACAGTTGTGCTGAATCTGTTAGATTTACCTAGGCCAGTTGACATAGCATCCTCTACCTCTGGTCGGGATAGATGGATTTCCATTAATTTAGGATCTTCCCATGAATCAACAATAACTATTCCATCCTTAGATATTATAGTGACTCTGGCTTCTATGATATCGCCTATATTTTGGCTGGTAGTTTTCAGTTCCTCGAATGTGATGTTACCTTGGAAATATTGTCCGGCGAACTCTCCTAGCAGTAAAGTTTGTTGTTCTAGCCGTTTTTCTAGTTCAGAAACATGTGACCCGAGGACGAAACTGAACATATATAGACTTAATGCAGCTATTGAAATAACTATAAGAGATGTATACGATAATACAATTCGCCATTGAAGTGTATGGAAGAATTTCATTAGATAAGACGGTAACCCGTCCCTCTTAATGTGATAATAGTTTTTGGATTGCTTGGATCAGTTTCAATCTTCTCCCTCAGCCATCTTACATGGACATCCACGGTTCTGGATTTTCCTATGTAATCGTATCCCCAAATCTTTTCTAATATGTGATCTCTGGTAAGAGCCATGCCTACATTAGCAACAAAGAATGAAAGGAGATCGAATTCCTTTGGCCTAAGATCTAAAGGCATTCCATCTATTGTGGCGGTATGACTTCTGATATCTATATGAATTTTGCCAGTAGTAAATGTCTGGCTGCCAGAATCGCTGTTTTCATTGTTTGTATTTGTACTGGCTCTTCGTAGTAAAGCTTTTACTCTAGCAATCAATTCTCTGATACTGAATGGTTTGGTTATATAGTCATCAGCTCCAAGTTCCAATCCAATTATCTTGTCTATTTCCTCACCCTTAGCTGTCAACATGATGATTGGTATGTTACTTTCCATACGTATGGACTTACATACATCCAGACCATCCATTTTGGGGAGCATGATATCGAGTATAATCAGATCTGGATTTCTGGTTTTGGCAAGATGTAGCCCTGTTTGTCCGTCTGTAGCAGTTATAACAGAGTACCCGTCCTTTTCGAGAGAATACTTTACTGCTTCAAGGATATTCTCCTCATCCTCAACCATTAATATTTCTTCGTTTGCCATGTTATTCAGTTACACCCTGAGTAGGTACAGTATTAAAAGTTTAATAATCATCGGCCTCATGTATTTATTCCCTAAAGTTCACATATTGAAAAGGTTGCTCGAGGTTCAATTCCTTTATGAATCCTATTGTATCTTGTAGGTCATCTCGATTTTTCCCTGAAACCCGCAATTCATCTCCATTAATTGATACCTGTACCTTGATTTTGGCTCCTTTTATAGCCTTGGTTATCTTTTTGCCTAACTCAGAATCTATTCCTTGTTTTATATTGACAGTTTGCCTAAGTGTGTTACCTGTGGCATTCTCCGGAGATCCAAAAGCAAAGGAGTTTTGGTCTATGCTTCTGCGGACCATATATTTTCTGATTAGCTCTTCCAATTGCTGCAGTTTCATGGAATCATCAGCGGTTACTGTAAGGGTGTTATCATTGCGCTCCAAGTCGCATTTTGTTCCAGACAGATCGTATCGCTGTTTGATTTCCCTGATTACGCCGTTTATAGCATTGTCTACTTCCATCAGATCTGTCCTAGATACAACATCAAATGAGGGCATCTTCAACCTCCTCAGGCTTATTTATTCTTCAACTTAGGTTATTATAACGATTCTTGCAACATACGTACTTGATACAGAATTAATATTTGTATGAAATTTAGTACAGGTTAATTAATTTGAAGCAAATCGTGTATTCTGTCCATTATTTCTGCTATGTGGAAATACCTGTTCAAGACATAGAAATGAATTCCAGGGACTCCATTCTCAAGTAGATCTCGTGCTTGCATAGTGGTGTGTTCTATACCTAGTTCATGCAGTGATTGTGGGTCGTCTTTGGCTTCTTCTAGTTTTGAGAGCAAATCATCAGGTATGGTGGCACCACATATGCCAGTAATTCTTTTGATTTGCTCAAGGTTTATGATGGGCATAAGACCAGGTATTATTGGTTTATCGATGCCAATTGATCTGCATCTGTTCACAAACTCGTAGAAATATTTGTTGTCGTAGTACAACTGGGTGATAATTATATCTGCTCCAGCATCTACTTTTCTTTTCAGGTTTATCAAATCTGTATCAAAATCAGGTGATTCTATATGTTTTTCAGGATAGCCAGCGACGGCTACACCAAAATGCCCTTTAGATTTTATGTATTGGACTAATTCGTCAGCATGTCTAAAACCGTTCAGTTGTGGCTGAAAATTTTTCTCTCCAAGAGGAGGATCTCCTCTTAAGGCTACGATATTTTCTATGTTGTTGTTTTCTATTTCTTTTAGTAGAGTTGAGATATGGTCTTTGCTGGATGAAACACAGGTTAGGTGGTGGGCTACTTCCATTCCATATTCATTCTTGATCTTCGACGCAATTGCTAGTGTGCGGTTTTGAGCAGATCCCAGAGCACCATATGTAACTGTTATAAAAGAAGGATCTAGAGATATTAATTTAGGCAGTCTTTCTTCTAAGTCTTTTAAACCTTTTATAGTTTGAGGCGGGAAAAGCTCGAACGATATTGCAGATCGTCTTTGTCTATAATAGTTGAGTAACTTCATTAATCTAAGGCCTATTTTATATGGATATAAGATCCTTGGCTCACTTCTTCTCTACAATACCTGCTTGGCAGAATTGTTTTGTTAATTCAATATGGCCTAAGTGATCTGACATATGCCTTATATGCAAGTGGATCCACTCTCTTGCACTTCTAGGCCTTCTGCCACCTCTCTCTATCTTTTCAGCTAACTTATTTTCAGGCAGTGCTTCAAGTATTTCTCTAGTTTGTAGTCCAACGTCTTCTATCATTTTTATAATGGGTTTTGGATCATCTCCACTAGACGAAAGAGGCTCTTCCACCAATCTTTGGACATCCAATCCACCAACCGTGCCATGTAGCATGCCTTGTTCTGAAGTGCATAGATGTGCGACTATTGAGTAAATAGAATTCGCCTCGCCAGGTAAAGGATTCCAATTCAATTCTTCTTTACTTAAGTCTTGAATGATTTGGATTATTGACTTGCGCGTCGCATCCATTGAATCCAATTGTCCAGATATTTCATCATTCATATTGTCCTCCTATAATTTTAGTACCAATGCTATTGATATGTCATTGGAATATATAGCATCCTCGAATTGTGCAAGAATGTGTAAGAGGATATATTGCTACTCAACATATAATGTAATGCGACTTTGGTTAATCTATATTATGCAAGAATTCCAAGGATTACACCACCTGCAATGGCTGATCCTAAAACCCCTGCTACGTTGGGCCCCATAGCATGCATTATAAGCCAATTTTCTGGGTCTTCCTCCTGTCCGACTTTTTGAACGACTCGTGCAGCCATAGGTATAGCTGATACACCAGCAGCTCCTATCAATGGGTTAATTTTACCACCTGATGCATAACACATAATCTTTCCGAATATAACTCCAGTAGCTGTTGCGATCGTGAAAGAGAATAATCCTAGTAGGAAAATTCCTATAGTTTGCTGTTCGAGAAAACGTTCAGCTGTCATAGTTGATCCCACTGTAAGACCTAGGAATATAGTAGTAATATTTATTAATTCATTTTGCGCAGACTGAGATAATCTTTCTACAACCCCTGCTTCACGAAGGAGATTGCCAAACATAAGCATACCAACTAATGGGGCTGATGCTGGAGCTATGAGACTTGCTAGTATTATAACAATCAAAGGGAACATTATCTTGGCTTTTCTAGATGCACTTCTAGATGGATATGGCATTCTTATCAGGCGTTCTCTTTTCGTAGTAAGCAACCTCATTATAGGAGGTTGTATTATGGGAACCATTGCCATGTATGAGTATGCTGCAACAGCTATTGGTCCCCAGAGTTCTATGTCTGCGAGCTTCGTAGATACAAATATAGTCGTAGGTCCATCAGCTGAACCAATTATACCTATGGCTGCAGCAGTTTGTAGATCCCATCCTAAAGCCAATGCAGCTATCAATGCCGCGAATATGCCAAACTGAGCGGCAGCACCAAGTAGGACAGTGGTGGGATTTTGTAACATAGGAGTGAAATCAGTTAGGGCTCCTACTCCTAGGAACATGAGTAAGGGGAATAACTCCGTATCCAAGCCGGCTTTTCTAAGTATGCCAAGCATACCGTCGTCTTCTGCTATCCCTGTAGATGGTAGATTGGCTAATAGGACTCCTACTCCGATAGGAATCAATAAGAGTGGTTCATATCCCTTGGCAATGCCTAGGTAAACCATACCCAGTGAAATGCAAATCATTACTACATGCCCTAGGGTAATGTCTGGGATTGCTCCGAGTAATTCTGGTGACATTTGTTTTGCTAGAAGCCTCTTCTTTGTTGATGATTGCTACGACCTCTCTGTCTAAATGTAGATGGCCGTTGCCCTTGGTTGTTCATGAAAGTATTTCTGCCCTTGAGTTTCCAATTGCTACTTTCAATTAGGCCTATGTGTCCAACTTCGGATAATACAGGCTCTGGCATTTGTACCTTTTCTAGATTTTCCATTTGCAGGTATATTGCTACTGCCATTGCTGCTACCTTTTCTCCAGTTATGGATTCTTTAGGAGGGTCAATGTATATTTTCTCTAACAGGGCTTCTGTTGGAGCTAATTTGGCTTCAGTTGGAGTTGTTGGCATATCTCCAGTATGGTCGTCGTCCGGGAATACTCTTCTTATAACTACTAAGACTAGCAGGAACATTAGTAATGAGAAGAACACTAAGCCCATACCAATTGTCGCTACATAGAGGCCTTCCTCAATACTTTTCACAATTTCTTCAGGCACATTTAATCTCCAAATACTATTTGTATAATTAGTCAATATGTTCGTATATATGACTTAGAAAAGTAGAGGACTTCACTTCCCTGTCTAGAATGTAATCCAAGATATTTTTAATTATGCGATTTAATTCTAACAGATTGTCACCATAAACACGTAACTTTTGTATATTAGAGAGGTCATGTGTCAAAAAAAACCTCAACACCTTCAGTGTGGCTAGGCTCAAAGGTAGAATATTCATCCCGCTAGGTTTGCAATTTAAACATAATACACCGCCATAATCTAGTGAAAATCTATGTTTACTCGCTTCTATATTGTTGCTACATTCCACACAATTATATAACTCTGGTCTGAACCCACTGTACTCTATTGTCTTCAATTGAAAATACTGCAGGAGGGTAGGGGATGGGTCTTTCGCTAGGGAGTGCATACAATCGAGCATAAGTTTGTATATGTTATTATTTGATTGATTCTCTTCGGTTATTTTGTCAACTAACTCCATCATGTAGAGTGCCACATTCAATGACTGAATGTCCTCTCGTATGCTTCTAAAACCGTCAATCACGTCAGCCTGACTTACTACGTCTAAGTTGCGTCCTGTACTTAAGACAAATGATGTATGCATAAGTGGTTCTACATGTCCACCAAGTTTACTTTTCATTTTTCTAGAACCGCGTGCTACTGCTTTTATCTTGCCGTTATCTGGGGTATATAGCGTCAATAGGTAATCTGCTTCGCCTAATGGGATGTGCTTTAATACTATAGCTTGTGTTTTGTAAATCTTTTGGAAAGCGTTCATGCTTCTGTATCAGGAATCTGAGCTATACTTCTTGACGTCCTTCAAGGGCCCTACTTAATGTTACCTCATCAGCGTATTCCAAATTGCCTCCTACTGGTAGGCCGCGTGCAAGTCTGGTAATTTTGCTAACGAATGGTGACATTATACGATGTAGATACATAGCTGTATTTTCACCCTCTAGACTAGGATTGGTCGCTAATATCACTTCAACTATAGATTTACCTTTTATTCTTTCTATTAGATCTTCCACCTTAAGTTGTTCTGGTCCGATACCTGTTGCTGGTGATATAACACCGTGTAGGACATGGTATAGCCCCCTGTAAGATCTTGTCCTTTCCAAGGAGATGACATCTAGTGGTTCTTCTACTACACATATTTTATCGACTTCTCGGTCAGGTAATGAACATAAATAGCACGGGTTAGATTCAGTTATGTTTCTGCAGATTTTGCATAATACAATGTTTTCCTTGATAGCGATTATTGCGGCAGCTAATCCCTTAGCTTCATCTTCAGATGTGCGTATTAGGTAGTAGGCTAACCGTTGGGCACTCTTGGCACCCACACCGGGTAATCTATTTAATGCATCTATTAGCTTGACTAGTGGAGCCGCTACAGAAGGCAATCTTTCGTATGTCATAATTGTGCCCGTATAATGGATTACATTAAGCCAGGCAAGCCTGGTATGTTCATTCCTCCAGTAATTGAGTTCAAGCGATCTTGGGCGATTTTTTGTGCCGTGTCTATAGCTTCGTTCACAGCCGCAGTTACTAGGTCTTCAAGCATATCTATCTCCTCCGTCACTTCAGGAGATATTGATATAGATTTTATTCGTAGTTTGCCAGTTATCACCACTTTTACTACCCCACCCCCAGAGCTTGATTCTATTTCTTCTACCTCTAATTCTTTTTGAGCAGTAGCTAGTTGCTCTTGCATTTTTGATACTTGTGCTTGGAGTTGTTGTGCCTGTTTCATGAGATTTCTATTCATTATATTTCTCCTGTTCCTCTAATATTTGTGCACCCATAGTTCGTGCAACACGAACTAGGTGTCCTCCTGTAGGCATGGTTTTATCAGGGTTTTGGTTTGACAATAGAAGTTTGAACGAATAATTAGTTCCAGTGATATTTTTGACTACCTCTTGCACATGCTCACGTACTCCGGGAGATTCCAACTCTCCTTGTAGACGGTCTTTGTTAACCAAATTTTTATGATTCAATACCAGTGTGTCGCCTTCTATATAAACACTTTCGCAGTCTAGGAGTAGTGAACCGATGTTGAATTTTGCACCCTTATATTTCTTCAAAGCTTGTTGCAAATCTTGTTGTAGATTATCTGCCTTGTTGTTTTGTCCATTAGTAGTGTTACTTTTGATACTAGCCGGCTCTATAAGCCTTTCAGGCGTCTGAAGATCTGTACTAGTGCTATTTGCCGTAGGTTTTGTTTCTTCTGATATTTGGGTGTGTGGATGATCTTCTTCTTCAGCCAAAACAGATCCAGAAGGATTTAGATCTATGCCATTGCTGTCTGTTCGCTGGTTTGTTTCCCCTGATACTTGCAGTTCCTGATCCTCTGGCTTTTCGTTGTGAATGAATTCTTCGTTAGTCCAGGTGGAATGATTTAATACCGCATTATCAATTGTTACATCTTTGGTATTTTCTGCCTTTTCCTGAACCTTGTAGCTTTCTGTATCAATGGATGGAGTAGCTCCATTGTCATCTATGGCAGCAATGGTGTTTATATCCATTGACTGAGGAATTTGGTTTTTAAGAAGGTTCGATTCTATTAGTGCTAGTTCTAAATGGAGTGTGTGGTTGCTTAAAAGTTTTGGGGATGCTTCCTCGAATATTTTTGTACAGGCCAAGACTATATCCACCGATGCTTTCCTTGATATATCCTTTATCTTAACGAGCGTCTCTGAGTCATAGTTCATGTTTTCTTCTACACCAGATTGAACAAGCAATATAGATCTCAAGTATTCGATGACCTGTTGCTGAAATCTTCTTATATCGAGGCCTTGATTAGATATTTCACTGATTATATTTAATCCTTCTGTAGTTCCTAAGAACAAGGCGTGTTCTGTGAATTTCAAAGCAGAACCGTCTCTACCTATACCGAGAAGATCCTGAACGTTGAATAATGATATCTGACCATTGGAAGAAAGAGATATCTGGTCCAAAAGATTTTCAGCATCCCTAAGACTACCTGCCGAATTGGAAGCAATTAAATTAATAGCCTGAGAATCATAGGGTATTCCTTCGATGTCGCAGATGTGTGCTAAGGCTATTTCTATATCATTACTCGATATTCTGTGGAAATCAAATCTTTGGCACCTAGATACAACCGTGGCGGGAACTCTATGAGATTCTGTGGTGGCTAGAATGAATATGACGTGTGGCGGAGGTTCTTCAAGTGTTTTTAATAAGGCGTTAAATGCATCAGTTGTCATCATATGAACTTCATCTATTATATAAACTTTATACTTGAGTTCATTGGGTTGGAAATTCACTTTGTCGCGAATATTTCTTACGTCTTCTATTCCTCGATGACTTGCGGCGTCTATTTCTATCAAATCTAATGCACGGCCATCGTTCACAGATTTGCATGGATTGCAATTGTTACAGGGTTCGCCTTCACGGGGATCACGACAATTAACAGATTTAGCTAATATTCTTGCAGTGCTCGTTTTCCCTGTTCCTCTTGGTCCACAAAATAAATATGCATGTGCTATCCTGTTTGATATCACAGAATATTTCAGAGTTCTCACTATATGATCTTGGCCTATAACGTCTGTTAGGCTTTTAGGCCGCCATTTTCTGTATAAAACCTCTGGCAAATTACTCAACTCCTAGTGTACTAATACTATAGAGTATCTGGTCCTGTCTTTTCCACATAATTTCTTCTTCTTCAATGTCATAATGGTCATATCCCATTAGATGTAAGAAACCGTGAACTAGTAGCAATGCAATCTCGGCTTTTATTAATTTTCTTGCTTCCATTGCCTGTTTCTTAGCTTGAGGGTAGGATACCAGTATCTCTCCTAGCTCTGGCCATTCGTCAGCTAAATCTGGAAATGCTACTTCGCGATCATCGTCGCTATTATAAATACTGCTCAGAGGAAATGCTAACACATCTGTGGTGCGATTTTCTCCCAAGAACGCGAGATTTAAACCTTTCATAACTTCGTCATCTGTTATAACAACACTTACAGAAATAGGTGTAGACACTGTCTCTATTGTTAAAGCTTTTTCTATAACACTACGGATCCACGATCTACTTATTCTCCTGTTAAATAACGGAGCTATTTGAATATCTATTTTCGCGGTGGGATGTGGTTCCACAATTGATCCTAAATTTGTTTTCAGGAAGTATTCTGGCATCATATCATACGGTTTATACGGTCACAAGGAAGAATGATGTGATAAATATCTTTGTATGAGTAGGCCATCTTGGTAGTCAGTCAATATATTCGTGGAGATAGGGGGGGTCGAACCCCCAACCTCGGCATTGCGAACGCCGCGCTCTCCCAGTTGAGCTATATCCCCGAAACTCTAGACACTTCAGAATTCTATCAGGCTGTAACGGCTACTTCAATGATAGGAATTGGAATGGAATTGTTAGGGCTATAGTTTACTAGGATTTAAGTCGCGTATTGATAGTATGGCATGAAGATATTAGAATTGACGATATGGTTCATATAGGTTTAATAGCAGATACACATATACCAGAGGCTGGAGAGCATATACCAGACGAGGTGTATAAGGCCTTTAAGGGTGTAGACATGATATTACATGGAGGAGATACTCATGTGATAGAAGTCCTGGATTGGCTAGAGACGATAGCACCGTTGCTATGTGCTCGAGGAAATGGAGATTATCCACATCACAATAATGCTAATAGACCCGGCTTACCAGAGGATCCCAGAGTACAACACACTCATACGTTAGAGGTGGAAGGTATTAATATAGGTTTGATCCATGGATTTCCATTGCCGCATGAACTTCCGTATAGAACCCAAGAGGAGCTTCTTGAAATGCATTTTGATTGTGACTTGGATGTTATAGTCTGCGGGGATACTCATGAAGCTAGAATAGACACATATCCAGGCCTCACTATTATAAATCCTGGCAGTCCAACACTACCTAATCAAATTAAAGGCCTGGGGACTGTAGCATTCCTTGATATAATCGAAGGTCATATAAATCCCTATATAGTCCAGTTGCAAGATATTTAGATGGTTATTACAACCAACATTCAGGGAGTTAATTTTGGCTGTTTTGCCATGAAAATGAGTGGGATGGCAGCGAATGCGACTATTGCAAGTATCCATATACCTGGGATGTAAGATCCTGTAATATCGAATATTGCCCCGAGAAGTATAGGCCCAAGCATCCCAGCGAAAACTGATGCTGCCTGTGCCAGTCCAGTTATAGACCCGAAACTCTCAGTGCCAAAATAGGCACTCAGTATTACACCTCTAGCCGGAATCATACCACCAAATGCAATGCCCCAGAAAAGAGCAAATGGTACGACCTGCCAATACACACTAACATTTACCATTATAATAAAAGCTATGCCCTCGCAGGCTAATATGAAAGCTAAAACCATTCTTTTATTGAAGAAATCGAAAGCCCATCCACCACCTAATCTACCTATTGCACTTAAGAGTGTGAACATTCCTAATACAGAAACCGCCTCGCTAGTAGTGAAATTTATACTCTCAAAATAAGGTATAAGGTGTATATTCATAGCATTGGCGCCCATGGTTTGAGCTCCAAATACCAGACTTAGCATCCAGAACGCTGGTGTTTTTAACGCCTGTTTTACAGTAAGGCTTCCCTCAACATCAGCTCGTTTCTTCGATGCTGCGGCGGACTGAGATTGATCTTGGTTGGGATCTTCAGGAGCATCTCCATCTGGCAAATATCCGTATTCTTCTGGCTTATTGCGAAATACTAGGCATAATGGTCCATTTATGCACCAAGTAGTGATCCCGAGTACAAGAAAGGCCGATCGCCATCCTAATGAATCCACTAATAGCACAGTGATTATTACAAGTGGACCACTTAGAATTGCTCCGCTACCACCTATTCCCAAAGCCCTACCTCTAAGCCTGCGGAACCACTGCACCAGTGCCCAGGTCCTAGGGATACCCATCATCATGCTTTGGCCTAATGCAACCAGCAATACTGATAGGTAGAACATATATATATTTTGAAGGAAGGCAAGAGATATGATGCCCAAACCGCAGATAAAGGTTCCAAATAGCATTATTCTTTTGGGGCCATATCGGTCTACCAAGAGTCCTTCTATTGGCGAGGCTATACTTCCTTCTAGCCGTTCCAGAGCGAAAGCACCTGACATCAGTGCTCTGCTCCATCCAAAGCTGGTAGCTATTGGTGTAAAAAATATCTGCTTGGCATAAACCCAACCAATCGATATCCAGAGATGTATGCCCATTCCAGCCATCACCATGTACCAACCATAGAAAAGCCGTGACTTTCCTTTTTCTACTGGCATACTATTTCCCTCTAATGTGGGATGCACTTTACAGATACGCCTTTCTTGCTGGGTACGGAATCCTCAATTGTCTACGTGTAAAGTATGTCTATATGTCTGTGTAAAGTATGTCTATATGTCTAAGGGGTGGAGGAAACTTGCCTATCACATTTGTTGGGAGTCTATATAGAGTTGGTATGCCTGTCAAGATTACAATATGTCCTACTAGCTAGAAGCCGAGTGCTTAACTTTAACAATGTTAGGATTTGCTTTTGACTTCGAGTAACGACAGGAACAAATTGGATGGAAACTTGGGGCTATATATTTTCTTGACACCTCAATCAGGTTCGCAATATAATGCGCGATATTAGGTATATTAGGCTGGGGTTATTGTAATTGTAATGCAGTTTTAAGGAGGTGGTCTATGGATTTTTCATTGCCATATACAGAGGAACAGGAGCGTTTCAGGAAGGAAGTTAGGGGATGGCTCAACGAGAATGTCCCTGCTGATTTGAAGGATCCAGTTGATTCAAGAGACTTTACTCTAGAACTTAATCAGAGATGGAGAGAAGTGCACAAGGCACTGGGTCAGAAGGGTTGGTTATATCCAAGCTTTCCCAAAGAATATGGTGGAGGCGGCCTGAGTGGGGATCACGAGACCATTATTACTGAGGAAATGGATCGATCTGGTGTTCCGAGTAACTTTACTTCTGATAATACACTACCTCCTATGCAAGTTTGGGGGACGGATGAACAGAAGGAGAGATTCCTAAAGCCTATAGTCACTGGAGAAAAAACTGTTTGGAACAAGCTCACAGAACCTAATGGTGGGGCAGATTTAGCTAATGTACAAGGTACTGCCGTTAGAGACGGAGACGATTGGCTGCTGTCCGGTGAGCATGTCTTTGTTAGTGGCAGGGGTAAGCCAGGGTTCTTACTAGGTCCTATGAAGACTGATCCAGATGCACCTAGGCATAGAAACTTGGGGTACTTCATAATTCCGGTTCCTGATTGGGATCCTGATACTGGATCTACGGGATTGGCAGGATTGACCATTAAAGAGCAGAATTTGCTTAATGGACACGACCAGCACAATATAGTACTCAATGAAGTCCGGGTCCCTGGTGATCACCTTTTCGGAGGTGAAACTCAAGGCTGGCAAGTAGCTGGTACTACTATGGAATCTGAACACGGTGGTAGAGGGAAAGCATTTCCAATAGATACGCCTATAAGCAACTTAATAAACCACTTGGGTGATGAAAAGAGCGATGGCACAACTGTAGGCTCTGATCCAGTTCTTCAGCAGACAGCAATGAATGCGGTCGTTGAATCACACGTTCAGGGATTGTTAGTTAGAAGAGTCTATTGGATGTATCAGAACAGGCATGAGATTAGTTGGCATAGTGGAGTAGCTAATGTACATGGGCGTGAATCTACCCTCAGGATAGAGAGTAAGGTGCGAGAAGTTTACGGTCCTCATGCTCTACTAAATTCACACGATCCTGATGCTCCTCATGGTGGACAGCACGAGGTCAATGCTCGGAACAGAGCTGGACAAAACCATGCCGGAGGTAGCACGAATATTGGCAAGGTAGTTTTGGCAAGAAGAATTGGTATAAGTAGGACTATAGAGCGTCCCGCTCCAACTCCTTCTACAGCTACCAATGTCAGTGTTTAGTCTGTTTAACAGGGTAACTCTAGAGTTTGAGTATATGGAAAGAGTGGCTACTGGATCTCAGTAGCCACTCTTTCTTGTTGTCTGAATTGGCGATTAGATTATATGTTCAGCATCAAATTGGTGGATTTAGATTAGGTAGGTTTGCAAAATCTGTCCTGCCATATGAACTAGGCCTGCCAACATGGAATCCTTCTATGGGTCTATATTCCCCGGCTCGTAGTGCTTCTAGGAGGTCTTTTTGATTCCTTATGTCACCTTTGAAGAGAGTTACTCCCTTCGCTAGCCCCTGTGTAGAATGGGCATCACTACCGCCTGTGCCCCATCTGCCTAAAACTTGTACGACATCCTGTGTGAACCTGTTCTCTGTTTCTATGTTTCCACCGTTAACGACTTCCAATTCGTCCACTAGATCAAAAACAGGGTGTTTAGCGCCTGCCTCTGCGGTCTTGGGAACTGTTGCGGGATCTTCGAAGAGTATATTTTGTGTGTGAACACCTGCAGGGTCGAACAAGAATCTGAAAGGATGGGCAAGTATCATGAACCCACCTTTGTTAATCACTTCCATTCTTAGTTTCCTTACAGTGTCTATACCACCTGCTGGGCCAGTAACGTGACTTTCTAGACCGAGTGTGATTATGTGGCCTAATGGTGAATATACTTCGAGCGCTCGTATTAGTACTATATCGTCGTGTTGTTTTGCAAAGGCCTCAAAATCTTCCTTAGGCCAGCCATTGTGCTCTGTAACCATCACACCCGTAAGGCCCATACGACGGATTTCTGAGACCAGTTCGTCTGGTGTAAGGGCACTGTCTGGACTTCCCTGATTTGTATGTACATGAAGGTCAAGTATTGATGTCAATTTATTTTATAATCCATGATCTATTCTTATTGAATGTCTGCCGTGTATATATAACGTAGTTTCATAGTTTCAGTCAAGTGGCTTACATAAATCATATTCCTATATTTGGCATACTTTATTCGGGTTTAAGTTACAATAATAATCTGGATATTTATTAATAGACACGTAATGCGTAGCAAATGATAAGAAATATAACTAAGTGCGTATTTCCAGAGAATAATCTCAAGGTTGTGCATTGTATTTAATCTTTTTATCGTCTATATCAGGCTATTCTTATTGCAAAATGCATGTATTATGTATAAAATTGACTTGTCCCTAATATTCAATTGGACTTGATAGTTATTAAGGAGGATGGTATGGATTTTTCATTACCATATACGGCGGAACAAGAGAAATTTAGGATGGAAGTAAGAGATTGGCTGGAGGGAAACGTACCAACAGAAATGAGGAATCCTGCCGACATGAGGGATTTCTCCAAAGAGCAGTATCTGTTTTGGAGAGAAACTCACAAAGAATTGGCAAAGAAGGGATGGCTTTATCCTACCTTCCCTAAGGAATATGGTGGAGGAGGACTTACAGGTGATCACGAAACAATCATAGAAGAAGAATTCCACAAAGCTGGAGCTTTAAGAGGCTTGACCAATGGGGTCGTATATCCAGCTCTATTTGTATGGGCAACGGAAGAACAGAAGCAGAAATTCCTAGTTCCGTTGGTTACTGGCGAAAAAATCGCTTGGCAGAAATTTACAGAGCCACATTCTGGAGCAGATTTAGCAGATTATCAAAGCAAAGCTACTCAGGATGGAGACGACTGGATACTAAATGGATCCAGTGTTTATGTTAGTGGCAGGCCTAGGCCACAGTGGAATGTACCTGGCCCAGATTATCTTTTCGGCCCTATGTTGACTGACCCAGATGCTCCAAGGCATAGAAACCTAGGTTTCTTCATGATACCGAATCCTGCAGAGGGATTGGGAATTCAAGAGCAAGAACTTTTGAATGGTCATGATCAACACGCCATTTTCTTGGAGAATGTAAGGGTTAGTGACGATCATCTGATAGGTGGAGACCATCAAGGTTGGCAAGTTGCGAACTCTAGTTTAGAGATTGAACACGGTGGCGGAGGGAAGGCGTTTCCTGCAGATGAAGTAATAGAGAATTTGATGAGCTACTCTAAGGAAGGCAAAAATGATGAGGGCTTCGTCGGAGATGACCCAGTTCTTCAACAGGTTGCAATGACTGCACTATTAGATTCCCATGTGGATGGCCTTATGTCGAAGAGGACGTACTGGATGTATCAGAACAAAATGGGTATCCAGTATGAAGGGAACATGGCGAATGTTCACAATAGAGAGTCACAACTTCGAAACGTAACTAGAATAAGGGATGTATACGGGCCACATTCACTTTTAGGGACCAAAGAGCCTGGTGCACCGCATGGTGGCGCACAGGAAGTAGAGCAGAGAGAGAAAGCCGGACAGAGACATGCTGGTGGTAGCACAAATATTGCTAAAGTTATTCTATCTAGGCGTATAGGTATTAGCAGGACCCAGGAAAGAGCTGCTCCTACCCCTTCAAGTACCGGGGCAGTTTAGACCAGCAGAAAGTAATTAAAAGTTTTGAAGTTAGCAGGGCTTCCAATATTGGAAGCCCTGCTATGTTAGAGGTAAAGAATTGGATTTTGAATATCACTATACCAAAGAGCAATCTAAGTTTCGGTCTGAAGTTAAAGAATGGCTAGACTTCAACATCCCATCAGACATAGATGGTTTGGAAGAATATACTTCTGTAGATTATGTATCTTGGGAACGTTTTCAATCTATTAGGAAGAAAATTGGCCAAAAAGGCTGGCTTGCACCTTCAGAAAAAAGGGAATTTGGAGGAGCTGGCCTTTCCCCAGAGAACGTACTTGTTCTAGTTGAAGAATTAGGAAAACGAGGACTTCAGTGGATTCTGGAAGGAGGAGTCTCTTCCCTAAGAGATGCACTGCACAGCTATGGTAGGGAGGATCAAAAAGATATTTACCTAGAGTCAATGGCTGCCGGAGACATGACTGTATGGCATCACGCATTGGAGCCCGGGGTATCAATAGCTAGAAATGATTCTATAGTACGTGCGTATCTAAGCGGTGATGATTATATATTGAGTGGCACAGACATCTTCGCTGGCTATGGTTTCGGCCCTGACTATATATGGGTTCTTGCAATTACAGATCCAGATGGTTCTATTGAACAAACTGCATCATTCCTTGTCCCTGCAAGATCTGATGGGATTAGATTGGAGTCGAAAGATTCACTGGTTGAGGGAGATTTCCATACAGTTACATTTGATGACGTTTGGGTACCTTCTCATTGTCTAATAGGAGAAGATGGATATGGGTGGGATATAATGCAGGCAACTTTGTTTTCCTACTCATCTGTTGAATATCCTATGGCTAAAGATAGAGATGTTTCAGATTTAATCAAATATGCGTTTGAACATCATAAGCATGGTGAAGCTCTCATACACCAGTCGTTTTTTCAACAATTGCTAATGGAAGTCTACGCTAACAGTGAATTGATAAGGATATTGAAGGTTAGGAATGCGTGGTTGGCTGATACTGGACAAAAAATTACTTATGAGGCCTCACAAGTAGCACTGCTAGAGAAGAAAGCTGCTTTACGCCTATCACAGGTTGCTCGGGATATAATGGGAATGTATGCTCTTCTTGACGGTAAGGATTCAAGCTCATCGTTCAATGGCAAGTTTCATATGCAGCAAAGACGCAGCATCGCAATGCAGAATACGAGTGCTGGCCCAGAAGTGCAATCTGAAGCAATTGCAAGGCAATTGGGCCTAGGGTTACAGGGGAAATAGCATATTATTTTCATCATACTACCACTGAAAATACTAGTATAAATACCAGACAATGATATATAATGAACTGACAATGGGCACATTGAGCCTCTGCGGTGGTGCATTGGATGAATACATTGCACCGATAGATAAGTAAGAAAGTCATGTAAGGAGGTCGATATGGATCTATCATTTACGGAAACACAGACTATGATGAGGGATACAGCTACTCGTTTTTTTGAAACGGAATTGCCAAAGGCTAGAGTTAGAGAAATCGATGATAGCGATACTGGGTTTTCTTCGGAGATCTGGCAGAAAATTAGCGACCTTGGCTGGACTGGTATGGTTATACCAGAGGCTTATGGTGGTGCAGGCAACAATTTCACGGATCTAGGCGGACTTACTGAGATTATGGGATATCATGCCTGCTCAGTACCACTTCTGGATTCATGTGTACTTAGTGCCCATGTAATACTAGAAGCAGGAAGTGAAGAACAAAAACAAGCTTACCTACCGGGTATAGCAAGAGGTCAACAGATATTCACGTTGGCCTTTACAGAGCCAGAATACGGATGGAGTGCGAAGTCCGTTAAACTGAGTGCCACTAAGAGCGGTGACAACTACGTTCTAAATGGGACTAAACTATTTATACCGTGGGCACATGTTGCAGACCAGATATTAGTGGTAGGTAGAACCTCTCAGGCTGACGAAGGGTTAACTGTATTTGCAGTAGATAAGAATGCGAAAGGCGTATCAACTAGACTGCAAAGTGGATGGTTGGGGGATAAGGTTTGCGAGGTGACATTAGACAATGTAGAGGTACCATCTTCGAATGTTATAGGATCTGTAGATGGTGCATGGGGTGCAATTGAAAAGGCCAGAGATAGGGCAACTGCTGTATTAAACACTTATATGGCTGGGGGTGCTATGAAGGCTTATGAGATGGCACGAGACTATAGTACAGAGAGAATTGCATTCGGAGTTCCAATAGGTACTTTCCAGAGAGTACAGGATCACATAATAGTCGCACTAACAGAAGCTGAGGCAAGCAAATGGACTGCTTATGAGGCTCTGTGGAGACTTGATAGTGACAGGGGAGATGCCGCAACAGGTATCTCAATGGCTAAAGCAGTTGCTAGCGAAGGATTTGCAAAAGCCTGCGATGCATCTCATAACGTTCATGCAGGTATAGGAGTTGACTTGGACTTCGGTCTAACACACTACACAGTTAGATCAAGGACATTTCAGCATTACCTTGGTGACGCTATATTTCATAGGGCCAGAATGGCCAAACTGATGAGTGTTAGCAAGTAAGAAACCTAGATACTAAAAATAATAGGGGATGTATCCAAAATATAGATACATCCCCTATTATTTTCCTTTATTAATGACTAAATAGTATTTCTGCTACTGCCTGCAGGGGTCTTTCACTGTTTTGGTTTTCAATAAATACATCTAGCATTACTAATGTCTGATCTGTTTGTTGTAATATGTCTGTTATTATGCCTTTACAAATCAATATATCATTCGGTTTTATTACTCTGCGAAATCTTATGTCTATGCTGGCTAAGAAGCCGTTGTATGGCATCCAGTTTGTTATAAGTTGTGTTAAATAGCCCATACTTTGCCAACTAGATACAATTATAGCTTCCTCTATTCCATTTTCTAAACCTTGTCTTATGTCATTATTCTCTTTAAGGAAACGTCCATCACGACCGTTTAGTCGGGAAAGTTTCGCAAAATATTTGGTCTCCTCTAGTGAGGGAATTTTGGTTAACGGACCAATTTCATCACCTACAGAGTGAGGTTGATTAAGTACTTGTGTCATAATTTGTTATCTGCCCTGACGTTTGACGATTCGACTATCAGAACCGTGTCATTGTGCTGATTTAGATACGTGGTTTTGCGTTCGATAAATATTAGGGCTCCACTGCGACCGGTCTTTGTGTAGACGTTAGTAACCTGAGATCTAGCATGTAGTGTATCTCCAGCTTTTATATGATTTTTATATATTACTTTCTGTCCGGCCATATAACTGAAGGAGTTTGTTGTGAATTCTATATTTGGATCTAATGATGGTTTCAGTGGTATTGCTGTGTAGTATCCTGGCGTGGCTATTATAGATCTATGTGGCCCAGAGTTAGCAAAAACCGGATCTATATAAATGGGGTTAGTTTCACCAAGAGATTTAGCATATGAAACTAATTCTGCTTCAGACACATAGTGAGAACCTATGTCAATTTCTTTACCTAAAACGCCTCTATCAAAATTGACTTCTCCATTTTTGTTTGCATTTGACATGGAAAACACTGCCTATGCGAGATTCTAGGAATAGCACTTTTACCAAGCATTAAGGAAATGTATGCCTATTATTTTGCTATCTTCTGTTTGGTAGTATAACAGAAGCGATTCCTTGCACGGGTCTCTCTCCGTCTTGATTTTCTATATAAGCATCTAGGATAACCTGATTTGTTCCATTAATTTCCTCTATATCTGTGACCATGGCCTTGCATAAAAGGATATCTCCAGGATTGACCATTCTACGGAAATTGACTTCAAGTTTGACTAAGTTTCCTTCAGGACCGGCCCAATCGGTTAGCAATTGTGAGAGAAATGACATACTCATGTTCCCTGGGACTATCATGCCTTGAAGTCCTTCGCCTTTGGCATCGTCGTCGCTTGAAAACCTGCCTTGTCTTAATGTAGATAACGAGGCATATTCTCGTATCTGTTCTCTTGTAGGCGTTTTTGGTAGAGGAGTTATTTCATCGCCTGCTTCTAAATCTTCAAAATATACTTGGCTCATTTTGCTACATTTCTCCTAACATTAGAACTTTCTACTATCATTACGGTTCTGTCGTGTTGGTTTGTGAATGTGGTTTTCCTAACAGCAAATACCATGGCTCCGGTTCTTCCAGTCTTAGCATATACTTTGGATACTTGGGTTTTGGCATTTATCTGGTCCCCAGCACACATAGGTTCGAAGAATTCACAGTGTTGGGATGCATTGAAGCTGATGTTGCCGAATTTAACGTTAGCGTCTGGACCTTCTTCTAATTGTATGGAGGTGTAGTAAGCAGGAGGAGCTATTATAACTCTATGTGGACCTTTACTAGCTGATTCTTCATCAAGGTAGAGTGGGTTGGTTTCACCAATAGCTTTGGCAAAACTGGCGATTTTCTCTTTGGTAACTTCATGGCTACCCACCTCGAAATCTACACCTACTATGCTTCTGTCATACTCTAAGGTTTCATCTGTAATTTCTTCTTCTGGCATCTGTAAACTCCTTCATTAATACTTCTTAATATTACGCACTTTTTGTATCATCTAACCTGACAGGTCCGAAATTGCCTAAATGAAGCTGCTCTATTAGTTCTTCTATCCTAGATATGTTTGCATTGAAACTGGTAGCACATCTACCTACAGTACTCACATAGTGAGAATCACTTCCACCACTACAGAATAATTTATACTCTTCTGCTAGTGTTGAGGCCAAGCTATTTTCTTCTGAGTTACTCCCACCATTAAGTACTTCTACGGTTTGAATATCATCTATGGTTGCCCCTGCTTGTACATGTTGCCAAAGTCCGATTCTGGGTCTACCAGGATGTGCTGCTATAGCGTATGCTCCACACTCCTTAACTGCGGCCAAAACGTCATGAGCTGGCAGTGTTATATTAGTGAAATCCAATTGATCTGTTAATTTCTTGTTTACACCGTATATGAGCATGTGCCCTAAATTGGTTTCAATTTCTGAGCCCTTTAATACTACTACACCATATTGTTCTGAGAGGGCTGAGTAATCTTCATCGAAGTCGAAACCTCTATGCTCCGTGAATACTATGCCATCTAGGGCGAATCCTTTTTTCCTGAGAACATTTACCCACTTTAGATACCCTTCAACTGTTCCACCTGCATCGTCAGAGCTTTTGGAGTGCACGTGCATATCTATAAACAAAATTGAACCTCTTAGTTTGATCCAGTATGTTAAGAAACAAAATCCAGCTTTAGTATTATGCCTGTAACTAGGGCTTCATGGCAATACTATTACATTATTAATTGTAATAACTTGCACTTGATAATATTATTGTCTAAAATTGCTCAATGTAATGAATATATCCATGATACTTACGTGAAAATTTAAATTGGAGGTTTCGACTTGGAAAAAACACCATTAGGGGCCTATGATGAGATACCCAAACAGGGTCCACTTGGTATACAAGTCATAGAATCTAAAGATGGGCGATCAAAAGTACGCTTACAAGTCCAAGACTGGCATTTGCATTCTAAGGAAGACCCACGAGTGGGTGGAGGAGTTATTATGGCTCTTTCAGATTCTACTGCTCATTTTGCTATTGAGAGTTTACTTGACGACAACGAACTACACGCAACTGTTGATGTTAAAATAAATTTTATAAGACCAGGCCGTGCAGGTGTTTTGGATGCTGAGGGATTGATATTGTATAAGGGTAGTAGGTTTGCCGTATCTGAAGTAACAATAACGCAAGAAGGTAAGTTGATTGCCAAGGCTCAAGGTACCGAAACATTTGTCTGGAAGAGAGATAATAAATCGTAATAGTTCGAAACCTGTAGCAATCATATTGAACTTTATTAATGAATTCTGGGCTATCTAAATGACAAAATGGACTTTATCGCATATGTGAGTCTTTTCATTAGGCTTAGTTTAACCACGATTATAGACGACATATTCCTTACAATTTGCTTACTTCCTATCATGATTGGCTTAGTAGTATTCAGGCTAGAATCTGGTGAACTTTGGTCAAGAAGTTTTTTCAATGGCTCCCAGGACTTCCCTTGCCATTGAAATACCTCTCCTCCTGATTCTTTTATTATTACGATTCCTGCAGCTATGTCCCAAATATGTGGTGCACCAAAGATAGATAATTGAAGGACACCCTTAGATACAAGTATCATTTCATACACAATGCTACCAGTTATTCTTATCTGGCCGATACTCATACTTTCAGCATTTTTAAAGTCAAATCGTCGATTTGCCATGTATGGAAGTCCGGTCAGACCGCTAGGTTTTGTTTCATCTAAATGAGATATATCCAGTCTTTGGGTGCCGGAGAAAGCTCCGCCACCTGTTCTAGCATGGAATATGGTTCCTGTGTCTGCTTCATTTGGTATGTAGATACTTCCTATTATAGGGGTTCCTTTGTACACTAGACCTATAGATATGCCATGTAACATAAACCCACTTGCAAAATTTGCGGTCCCATCCAATGGGTCTATTACCCAAGTGAAATCTTTTATGGTATGTGTTTTATTAATTCCTTCCTCACCGATAATGGAGTGGTCAGGATATTCCAGTCTTATTTTGTTTCCTATCTGTTCCTCTATTTTCAAATCAGCCATCGTAACTGGGTCTGTTTTTTGTTTACCTTTAAATTGCACTTCAGTTTTTCCAGGCTGATATTGTCTTAATATTTCACCTGCTTCTTTAACAAGAAGGATAGAGAATAATTCTAATTCTTGGAGTGTTGAATCATTTGGTATTTCGTCTGGCATTGTGGTTCTATTATATATCCTGTTATAGATTCTACTAGACCCACATTTCTAGGTATTGAAATATAAGTGTATTTTGACACCTTGACAGCCTCGATGTTATGATTGCTAGAAGGTATATTGTATATGAATACTAATGGCTTGCTGATAGTTCATACGTAATATTAATGACTACTTACTTGCCAAGGCAAATCTTTTCATACTGTTACTACAGTTGTTGTAGTGGCTACTGCACGGTGCAACTGTAACTCTTCTAAAAACCATCGCATGTCGACATAATTTATGCAGTATGTCTTTTTATATGAAATATGCTGGGAAAGTGCAATATATGAATGTTTGTAGAGACATACGTCTGAAGGATATTTTTGATAGATAAAACGGTTTTATATGTTTTTCTACTATTAATCTCTCTGGTTTTGTCAGCTTTCTTTTCTGGTACAGAAGCTGCCTTCCTATCGCTTAGAAAAGTTAGGATCAGGAGAATGGTAATGGAGGAAGTCCCTGGTGCCGACAGGGTCTCAAAGATGGTAGAGCAACCAGAAAAAATCCTTCCCACTATCCTCCTTGGTAACAATCTGATGAATACCTCTTTTGCTGCGATAGCGACAGTAATTATGGTAGCAGCGATTGGAGAAGGCAGGGGTGTTTTGTTGGCAACTATAGGTAGCACTATTGTCCTATTAGTCTTAGGTGAGACGATGCCTAAGACTATTGCAATCAGACACTCAGAAGCAATATTCTTTTTCTCTGCGCGGATCTTGGAATGGATATATAGGCTACTAATGCCGATTGCTATATCTCTGCAATGGATAAGCAGGAAAATAGCACTTAGGTCTGGTGGAGATGCTATGGATTTGTTTACTGAAGAGGAAATAAAAACCGCTATCCTTATGGGGGAGGAAGCGGGTGAGGTAGAACCGGACGAGGCAGAATTGCTACAGAAAGTTTTCCAATTTGGCGATAAAGAATTGAAAGAAGTAATGACTCCACGCTCGGAGATTGCGTGGGTAGAAAATGATACTAAACTAAAATCTTTTCTCGAAACATATCAAGAGCATATAAATACTAGATTTCCGGTATTTGAAGAACAAATAGATAACGTAATAGGTATGCTGTCTATCAAAGATGTATTTGCTGCTATGGCACGAGGTCAAGTGTCTGGTGATGGTGTAATCACTACTTATCTTAGGCAAGCATACTTTGTGCCAGATACCAAGCCAATTGGAATATTATTCCGGGACATGCAAGAAAATGGCACTCAGATAGCGATGGCAGTAGACGAATTTGGAGGAATAGCTGGGCTGGTGACTCTCAAACAGCTTATGGAAGAAATAGTCGGACCTGTAGGTGAAGAGGGTAGAATCCCGGTATCTGAATACGAAGCTATAGATGAGAACACTTTTTATGTAGATGGGGGCATGCAGATAGATGAAGCCAATGATGAACTGGGACTTGAACTTCCTCAAGGCGAATATGAAACAGTTGCTGGTTTTATATTGGATACCATTGGAAGCATTCCCACAATAGGTGAATATTTTTGGTATAAGGATTTGAGAATTAATGTCAGTGAGATGACAGGTGTAAAAATAGAAAAAGTGATTATTGCTAAATCTAAGCTTAGATCCTTACAATGATTGGGATCCATTATATTGGTTGATTTGGTGGTTAAATCTGTGCCTTCAATAGAGAATAGGTTATTAGCAAATATTAGGAACACCATGGAAATGATGAATGTAGATTTCCGTGGCACAACTATATTAATTGGTGTCTCTGGCGGCTCTGATTCTCTAACTCTTCTTTTACTTTTAAATAAATTAAGTGATGATAAAGGTTTCAAGATTCATATAGGACATTTAGATCATGGATTGAGAGAAGATTCAGCAGATGATGCTGCATTTGTTGCGGATGTAGGTAAAAAATTAGGCATACCTGTTGTCCTGGGCAATTGTAACGTTGACTTATATAGGAAAAAGAAAGGCTTGTCTTTGGAGGAGGCAGCGCGTGATGTCAGGTACTCTTTTCTTAGTAGTACTGCAGTAGAAATAGGTGCAGATTTTATAGCTGTAGGCCATAACTTGGATGATCAGGTGGAAACTATACTTATGAATATAATAAGGGGTGGGGGCACAAATGCATTATTGGGTATGTCTTATATAAGCAATGGAATTCCAAATAACAGAGACAAGAAATTGAGGCTTTTAAGACCTATATTGGATTTAAGTAAAGAGGACACAGAAAAGTACTGTTTATTGAAAAGCATTTCTTATTTAAAAGATTCTACAAATATGTCCATGCGTTATACGCGTAATAGGGTTAGGATAGATTTGGTTCCCAAATTGGTTGGATATAACTCCAACTTTGGAAATAACTTATTAAAACTGAGTGAGGCTGTAAGCCAAGATCTTGATTACATAAATCAACAGGCATCTGCTACTTTTACCAAATTATGCACATCCATACATAATGGTGTTGAAATCTATAGATCAGCGTTTAATAATTTACATCCTTCTATGAAAAATCATGTTTTACGATTTGCATATGAACGTGTAGTAGGATCTAAAATTGGTTTAGAGAATTCTCATATTAAGGATATGGTTAAGGTATCTAGGGGTGCTACTGGCAAGAAAGTGGATCTGCCAGGAGATTTGATTTTCAGAGTGGGATATGATTCTTTAGAACTTTGTCATAATTCGACCATTACAGGCAGTTCACAAGAGAAACTTGAAGAGTACAGCCTTAATGTTCCTGGTAAGACGTTGATACCAGGATGGGAAATAGAAATAAGATTTGTTAGTAGAAACCATAGGATTACTGTGAACAACAAGTATGCGGGAGTTTTCGACAAAGGTATAGTAGGGAATATACTGACTGTCAGAGGTCGTCGAGATGGAGATAAATTTCAACCACTCGGTATGACAGGTTCTAAGAAAATCAAGAAATATCTATCTGATGCTAAAGTTCCAGCGGTTTATAGAGACTCGATTCCACTAGTCGTGTCTGATAACACACTTGTTTGGATTGTTGGTTATTGTGTGTCTGACTGGGCGAGTATCAAGAATGGCACGTCCGAAGCCTTGGAGATACAGTTTTTTGCTAGGTGACTACATGACTTGTGCTAGTCTGGGGTTATTTGTTATCCCAGGTATAGTACCTCTTACAGATGCTGGTTTCCCATCAATTTCATGTATAGAAGCTACGAAGGTTAGTGAAGATGCAGTTCCAATATACTCCCCGATTTCAAATGCATTTACGGGAGATCCTTCATCTATGAATTCTGTTATTGCATCTGGAGTCAACAATCCGCTAACTATAATTTCTACGTGTTGGTGGTTTGTTAGATCCAATCGGGCTCGTAATTCTTTTACAAGAGATGGGCTCACACTTCCTCCGTTGTGATAGCCATTTAATACAACTCCTCTAAGTCGTTGTTTAAGGGCATTAGCCAAGTTTATTGACTCTTCAATTTCGTCTCGCAATACACTGGCTGGAGCCACCCTGGGTATTTCTTTGGGAATATGTTTATCAAAAGCTTGCATGGTTCTGAGGGTGTCACCAATTATTAACGCTATATTTGGCGATAGAGTAGATACTGGGTTAGTCCCAGATAATCTGGAACCCAAAATAGTAGAACAAGATACGCATCCTCCAACTATGGACGCAGAATCTACAATGTGTGTGATATTAGGATGTACGTAGCTGGCAGGGATAGCTATAATCGGAATACCTTCGGCCGCAGTTACACATTCCCTCGCTGCAGATGCCCAACCGCTGGAGTTCGATAGGATACCGTTTATGGAAGTTTCATACAACCCGAATGTCCCGTATGCAGCTGTTATCCTCAATGCAACTTCAGTTGGAGATATATGGTCTCCATCGTCTAGAGCCCAAACTTCCCTATTGGATTCTGGGAGAACTTTGCTGAGAAGAACTTTAATTTCCTCGATGCCGCATAACACACCGTAATCACTAGCAGAGAATTCCATTGAAACAACAGGATTTATACCCTCGTTTCTAAGTATCCTCATGCCACGATGCAAACCTATATCTGATGCATCTCCGATCATGACAGATTGTCTTATATCATGCCCATGTACGTTACCATTGCCAGGCATAAAGCTCCTTTAATATTTGCTAGTAAGTATTTGTATCTACTTTAGTTCCTATTAGAACTGCACCTAGGATAGTTTTCATATGGCTTAGAGCCCAATTATGTGCTTGATAGTCGAATGATGCAACTGCAGCAATGGGAATTTGAACCGTGTAATCTCTGTTTCTGGCATCTGCTGTAGTGTGCAGAATACATATATCTGTACATACGCCACAGACTATGATCCTGTCCGGATTAAGTTTTCTCAATTTTTCATCTAAGTCAGTTTCGAAGAATGCACTATAGCGTGTTTTATATATGAATTCTCCTGGGTATTTGCGTAATTCTGGGATCAATTCGGCTTCTTCAGTTCCTTCTATACAATGTACGGGGAACATTTCGAATTCTAGGTCATCTGGCCGATGACTATCGCATATATATATTATGTGAGATTTATTAGCCAATTCGTTCTCAAGGATCTTTTGTATTTCAGGAATTATGTTTCTAGCTTCATCTCCGCAGTAGAGATTATAGCCGTCTTCCAAGAATCCTTTCACCATATCTACAACAAGAACTACGTTTGTCATGTGTATATCTCATACTATTTGTAAAATTAGGTCTATATGTTACTGAAGCATATTGGCATATGCAAGACATTTTATAGTAAATAATGGGATTAATATATGTAATTGGGCTTTCCTACTCAATTATGTGAGATTTCCCCGTCGATTAGATATGAGATAGGGCGATTTGGTGATATCGAAACATTCACTTTCAGTCCTATATCGAAATTTTGAGTATGATGTGTAGAAATGTGGACTATGTTTCCAGAATGCAAAGTCACGTCATACATATAGAAAGAACCATGAAAAATTCGGTTATGTATTACTCCAATTCCTTTGTCTGATCCCTTTATTTGCAGGTCATCTGGGTGAAATATTGCCACTATATTGTCGTTATCTGATACTTCTGAACGAACATATATGTTGCCTATTTCTGTATATATAATGCCCTCATTTATTCTTGCGGGTAAGAAATCACATGTACCAATGAACTGTGCCACGAATTGGGATGTGGGATTGTGGAATATCCTATAAGGTACGTCTAATTGTTCGATCTTGCCAAGGTTCATTACACCAATTTTATCTCCCATTATTAACGCTTCTTCTTGGGAATGAGTAACCAATATAGTAGCTATATCCGTGTTTTTGATGATTTCTTTCGTTTCCTTCCTAATAGTGCTTCTTAGCTGGGCGTCCAAATTAGAGAAGGGTTCGTCTAGAAGTAATACTTTTGGGTCTGTAGCCAATGCTCTTGCTAAGGCTACTCTTTGTTGTTCTCCGCCAGATAATTGATATGGAAATCTCTTTTCTAATCCAGTCAAGTTGGTCATTTGTAAAGTTTCCTTCATCCTATCTTGGCGGTTAGGATTCTTATCTAATCCGTATGCCACATTGTCTTCCACATTCATGTGAGGGAATAGTGCATAGTCTTGGAAAACCATACCTATGTTTCGTTTTTCTGGAGACAAAAAAGTGTGTGGGCTCGATGCCTCATTATCTCCAATATATATGATTCCATTATCTGGCCTATCTAACCCAGCTATCAACCGCAGTGTAGTTGTTTTACCACATCCGCTTGGCCCTAATAGCACTAGTATTTCACCGTTTCTGACAGAAAGGTCGAGCGCATTGACGGCTATTGTTGAGCCGAATTGCTTATGAATATTCGTACAACTCAAGGCTATATTAGTCATAGTGGTCTATATCCTCTATTCCTTATTAAGAATAGCATTGGTATTGATGAGACTATGATAAGTACAAGGCTCGAAATTGCTGCCTGAGCGAAGAATGCTTCCTCAGCCGTAGACCAAATAGTGGTGGCCAATGTTGTGAACCCTATTGGTGACAGTATTAATGTCACTGGAAGCTCTTTCATACACAATAAGAATACCATGGCAGATGCTGCAATAATGCCAGGCTTAATTAGAGGGAGCGTTATGGAAAGGAAAACCTGTAAGGTGTTTTTACCCAATCCTCTTGCAGATTCTTCTAGGTTTGGATTCAGTTGTATAAGGGATGTTCGCATTGCCCCTACTCCTAGAGGTATGAAAAGAACCATATACGCGAATACTAATATGAAATGCGTTTGATATAGTGGTGTAGCATGGTGAACAGAGAAATACACTAATGAGATTGCTACAACTATACCGGGCAGGGCGAAACTCGTATAGGTTAATTTTTCTAATATAGAACTTAATTTACTTTGGTATCTTACTGTTAATATTGCAATAGGCATTGAGGCAATAATTGTTACAAAAGTTGCTATTCCAGAGATATATATAGAGTTATACGCTGCTTTCCATAGGTTTATCATTATATTTTCACTTCCCAATATTCTTAGTGCCCAGTAAGACAAAACAGAAATTGGTAACAGTAAAGAGAATGTCATTACTATGGAGCAAAACGACATAGTTAACCATTTCCAACCACCTAAGTTTAGTTGAACAGTTGGGCGCAAAACTCCTTTTACACTGGGATAGTGCTCGTTAGGAGATCGAGTTTTAGATTCAGCAATTAATAATATTATAGCTATACTTACTAATACTATAGACAAACCGGATGCCATAGTTCTATCGAACATTGACTCATATTGTATGTATATGGCCCAAGTGAAGGTTTCGTAACGTAGCAGTGATACAGCTCCAAAGTCACTGAGGGTGTATAGAGCTACAAGAATTGTACCTGACATTATGGATGTACGTAGGTGAGGTAGGGTTATTTTGAAGAATGTAGATATCTTACTCCTACCGAGGCTTAGAGATGCTTCTTCTAATGCGGGGTCCATGTTTACAAAAGCTGCTCTCACAGGCAGTAGTATGTATGGGAAGCTCAGCAGAGTAAGAGTTAATACTGCTCCTGACAATCCGTATATGTCTGGTAGTTCTCTTATGCCCAATATGCTCTGTAACATACCCCTAGAGCCAAGTGCTAGTATCATTACAAATCCACCAACGTAACTAGGTATGACCAGTGGTAATACTGTGATTACAATCCAAAAATTCTTGAATGGCACATCAGTTCTAGTAGTTATCCATGCCATAGGTACAGCAATTAATATGCTTAATATTGATACGCATAGTATCAGGAGTATGGTGTTAACAAATAATTCTGTGGTTCTGGTACCTACCAATACATCGAGTAGATCAGATCTCTTATTAATAGCACTAGCGATAAGATAAACGGGTGGTAGAACCATCGCTATTCCAAGAACTATGCTAGGTGCCAACACAAATACTGGAGGTGTTTTGAAATAGTTTTTTTGAAGAAGGATACGATTAATCATAATTGTACATATATCATATATTTTAGTTGTTGCCATATGATGTATAAATCAATAATTTGTAAGCTTATGAGTAGACGGAAGAGCCAATATTAAGGTTTACTTTAAAGTAAAGATCATTGTATATATTTATGTTAAATAAGGTATATTAAATTACTTAGAACAGTCTAACTTATATATTATTATCACATTAACATATCAACAGTCAATACTAAATGTATTCTCTGTTAATGTGGAATGTAATACAGATCCTTTTAACAATATATTCACTCTTAACAGTTTATGCTATTCCATAGTATAGGCTATGGCAGGATTCCAGTCTTTTGCAATAATGCTATAGTCCCTGCAAGATCTGCCATATCTGACAATGGTATATTTGGTGGATTTATATCTTCTAATGGGACCAATACAACACTATGTTCAACACCATCTATTACTGGATATTCAAATGTTTTACTAGAAAAATACTGCTGGGCAATTGGTGATAGCATGAATCTCAAGAATTTTTCTGCGTTAGATCTGTTTTCTGCTGTGTTAAGGATTCCTGCTCCTGCAACCATTATCACACTGCCAGGGCCGCCGGCTCTAGGGTGATAGTTTCTTGCTGCAAAACCGGAGCCTTCTGTTGATGTAAATCTATGTAAGTAATAGTGATTTACAAAGCCCACGTCTATTTCTCCGATCGCAGCGGCTGCAACTTGAGGAGTGTTCTTGGGGTATAGCTTAGGGTTATTCGACTGTATTCCATTTAACCATTCCTCAGTTTTCTCCTCACCCCAAGAACTTCTCATAGCAGTTACCATAGTTTGGAATGAAGCATTTGTCGGAGCCCAACCTATCTTTCCGTTCCATTTAGGATCTGTGAACCCCCACATATCATCAGGGAGCTCGCTGGCTTCTAATTTTGCCGTATTGTAGACGACAGTCCGAGCCCTTCCGGATATTCCTATCCATTTGTTATTCGTAGATTTGGCCCATTTTGGCACTAAGGACATTATGGAATCAGGTAGATTTTGCATATTATCCTCTACTGCCCCAAGGGCACCCGGGTCCTGAGCAAAAAATACATCAGCAGGTGTCTTATTTGCTTCTTCTAATAGTAAGCTTGCAAGTTGAGATGACTTAGCGTATTTAACTTTTACATTTATTCCTGAAGCTTCGCTGAATTGCTTTATTATAGGACTGATTAGACTTTCTGATCTGCCGGAATATATTATTAGATTGCCTGTGCTTTTCTCTACATCTACGATCTTTTCAATTTCTACAGTGGTTATTATTGGAGTAGCCGTAGGCTCAATGTTAGTACAGGCTAGTATGCTTACCACAATCAGCAATGTGATATATAAGAGTGTAACTTTACTGTTGTAAGCCTTAACCATTTAACTGACTTATTATATTAGGATAGGGGATCCAGTCGTATGACTGCAATGAATGATTCTAGAATATATAGTATGTACATTTATAAATCATGTCAATGGATTAATAAAAAAATATAGTATGCATTAACTAAATAAAGTTTATTGGAGTTATCGCATTAAGTTTATATTGCTATAATTCGTTGACGGCACTAAGTATACAGAGTATCTTTGAATTAGAGGTGTATACAATGCCCAATGAATCTAAACCTACTGAGAATAATAGATTAAGTCAAGCGACTGAGAATTACCTCCTCTCTTTGTATGTTTTAGGTGAGGATGGAGTTACTACAACTGCATCCCATCTTGCCGAGTACCTTCGTACACTACCTGCAGGAGAGGGCTTGGGTACTAGTTTCCCAACAGTTCTGTCTATGCTTAGAAGAATGGTTAGGGAGAAACTTATATCTATGGGAGAGAATAAAGAAGTTAAACTGACAGGTAGAGGATTTGATCTAGCAGAAGGAATGGTTAGGAGGCATAGGCTTGCGGAGAGGATGGTTGTAGACATATTGGGACTGGACCTGCATAAAGCGCATATCGAGGCCCATAGATTAGAACATGCTATATCTCCAGATATTGAGATAAAAATAATAGAGAAACTTGGTAACCCTACTACATGCCCATTTGGTAGGCCAATACCAGGTAGTGAATATAACAGAGAAGTAGTTGATAGATTCACATTAGATAAAGGTGAAACCAACGTTAGGTATTGTATAGACCGAGTACCAGAAGAAGATGCGGTATTACTGGAATTTTTCGTTGAACAGTCTATATTGCCAGACGAGGAAATCACAATTAAGGACGCTAGTACTAGCCTAGGTGTCATTACCATAAAGACGAGGCGTGGCGAGGTAGCTATAGGTTATAACGCTGCAGGTCGAATATGGCTCCGCAGATGCATTTGATTTACATGAAACTATTTTCTGAAGTGACATAGTGTATACCGCAAAGCAGTCTCCGGGTGCTTACATGGCTGAAACCGGCTTGCTCTGATATAAGTCTTGAATCTGTGTCCGCATAGCAGTATTCCAGTAGTGACATCCATCCATTCTTGACAAGGCGGTCATGTGTATTTGCTAGTAGATGTTCTCTATCATTCGAGATTCTACAAGGATAGTCTACCAGTATGCCGTCTAATGTAATATCTTCTAATATTTCGTAGATACCTTGATACGTGCATACCTCAATATTTGTTAAACGTATATTGTGCATAGTATCTGTACATTTCTCAACTAACTTTCTATCATCGTACAGAACGTATAATTTGCCTTGAGTTATGTATTTTGCAACGGAGACATATAGCTTAATGTTTCCGCAACCAATTATGCATATCTGTTCATAAGGCCTAATAGGTAGAATGGTAATAAGAAGGTCAGAATCTATGCCACTTATTTCCTCTAATCTTTCAGAAGGTATGTTTACTTATATATAGATTTCATAAGTGAGAATGAATTGGCGATTTATATTCATAAAGATGCTATGGCTTGCCCAAAATCTAATTTGCCAGTGTATAGAGCTTGACCTATTATAGCCCCCTCTACACCTAAAGAATTTAGATGTACTAAGTGTTCTATTGTTGATACTCCACCAGAAGCTACGATATTGCCAATAGATGACTCTTGAATGTTCTGTATAGATTCGAAGTTTGGTCCTTGTAGAGTACCATCTCTGGATATATCAGTGTATATGAACCTATTAATGCCTACGCGTTCCATTTGATTTAGCAGAGTTATCGCTTGGATACTAGAGGACGTACGCCAACCATTGACAGAAATCAACCCATCCCTTGCATCTAGACCAACTATAATGGCATCTGGCCCGAACTCCTTGCAACTATCTTCTACCAATTGTGGATTTGTAACTGCAATGGTGCCTAGTATTACTCGTTGAATGCCAGTTTCCAAGAGGAGGCTTATTCTATCAAAACTTCGAATACCACCACCAACTTGTATGGGTATACTAACTGTATTTACTATAGATCGTATAACATCAAAATTTAATTGGATGCCAGACCTAGCTCCATCTAAATCTACAACATGTATTCTTTTTGCCCCGACATTTTGCCAGTGCAGTGCAACTTCAGATGGGGATTCTGAGTAAACAGTCTCCTGATCATAATCTCCCTGATAGAGTCTGACACACAATCCTCCTCTTATATCAATAGCAGGTATTAGTTCCATAATATTACACTCCTTTAGGGGTCTCCTAGGGAGATACGTAGAAAATTATCATACAGATGAAGTCCAAAAGATCCACTTTTCTCTGGGTGGAACTGAGTGGCTATCAACTCGTCTTGAGCTATTACACTGCAGAAATTGATGCCATACTCTGTATTACCAAGAACTACTTTGTCTTCAGATGGCTGAGCATAATAGCTGTGTACAAAATAAAAGTAAGAGTTATTGTTTATGCCATCGAAAACAGGGTTTCGATTATTGACAGATACTTGATTCCATCCCATATGGGGTCGTTTCACAGTTGTAGGAAGTAATTTTACGCTTCCTCTAAATATTCCCAACCCAGGAGATGGACCTTCTTCAGAACTTTCTAGAAGTAATTGTAGACCTAGGCATACCCCAAAGAAAGGAGTATTTCTATTTATAACTTCCACAAGCGGTTCAATCATTCCACTTTCTTTTAGCTTCAGCATTGCAGGTTCGGATGCACCTTGTCCTGGGAATATTATTGCAGAGGCGTTTAGAATATCTTCTGGGACACTGGTAAGATGTGCCTTATACCCTAGTTTTTCTACAGCTTTTGCTACACTACGTATATTCCCGGCACCGTAATCTATTATTGTTACAGACTTATCCGGCATTATTGATTTCTCCTCATAAAATCAAGTATCAGTCCTCTCGCTCGGTCGCCATTTTCGCCATCAAATATATCTGTTCCGTGATTAGCCCCGGATAATCTGTATGCTTTGCTGTAGTTTGTCGAGTTTTGTAGCAGCAGATCTAGAGTTCTTGCATGGAATTTATCATCTTCAGCAGCAATGAAGAGTTTTGCCTCTTCTATTTTATTTATATCTGTGGTCACATCTAATCCGTCAGATATCACAACTGGGGCTGATATAGTTACTATACCAGTCGTATTGTATTCACTAGCTACCTTGATAGAAGCTGTGCCTCCCATGCTAGCACCTACTAGGAATATTTCAGATATTCCTTTGTCCTGCAGGTATTTTAGGGCTGATTGTAAATCTATGTGCAGTTTATTCAAATCTATTTCTCCGCCTGATTTTCCATATCCCCTAAAATCGAAAACTAATGATGTATAGCCTTGATCTTCTAAGACCCGTGCAAATGGCCACCAGTCTACCTGGCTACCACCTTTCATATGACTTAAAATAACTCCTGTTTCTCCTATCCCAGCCAAACGTCCGGATAGAGTTACTCCATCCGGAGTAACAAAGGATATTTCTTGACCTGGCCTTCCAGCAAGACATCCGCTGAATAGCAAGACTAAGAATATTAGGCTAAGTCCTTTGAGTAGTAAGCGATTCAATTGGGAGATCTTTATCCTCAAATCTGGCCATTATAAATATTAGATCTGCAGCCCTGTTTAGATATTGCAGTACCAGTTGATTGTGTAACATGTTTTGTTCTTTAAGGCTAACCACACGTCTTTCAGCTCTTCTAATTATGCTTCGGCTTAGGTCCAGTGCACCAGAGGCTGGGGAACCACCAGGAATTATAAAAGCTTTGGGCAAGGTAATTTGATCGTTGAGCCAATCTATCAATTTTTCTAAATTGAGTATCATGGCGGAAGTTACAACATTAAAATGCTTCAGTAGTTTCGAGTATTGGGATGAATCTGTTGCTAATTCAGCACCAACTGTGAACAAGTCTTCCTGCAATCCCCTTATTATCCTTGGTAAGACAGTAGATTTTGAAAGAGATCTTGCGAGGCCCAAAGACGATATTGCTTCATCTACAGTACCATAGGCTTCGCAACGGAGATCAGCCTTGGATACTCTTCCTCCATAGAGCAATCCAGTATCTCCAGCATCTCCATATTTGGTGTAAATCTTAGGCACTTATATCCTCCATGAAAAGTATAGCATAGCATGTTGTAGTAATTAGAATAGAGATCCAAAAATGCATCAGTATGCTGAATCTATTATTCCGACAGTAATATTCATAAAGTTGTATGCTATACTGTGTCCCCAGAAATAAATATCAAGGGGGTGGGTTTTGTTTAGGGTTGATGGTAGGGGCAATCAAGATCCCAGACCTATTAAGATAACTCCTAGCTTTTTGGCATTTCCAGAAGGGTCTGCGTTAATAGAAGTTGGAGAGACTAAAGTTATATGCACGGCTTCACTAGAGGATCGTGTTCCAGGATGGAGACGAGGGCAGGGCAAAGGATGGGTTACCGCCGAGTATTCCATGTTGCCAGGATCTACTCTCACGCGAAAGTCACGAGAGTTGGGAGTGGCTGGTATGAGCGGTCGTACTCAGGAGATTCAGAGATTGATCGGGAGATCTCTTAGATCTATAGTCGATATGGAGAAATTAGGAGAACGCACTATAGTTTTAGATTGCGATGTGATACAAGCAGATGGAGGTACGCGTACTGCAGCTATATCAGGAGCCTACATAGCTTTGTATCAAGCTTTTCTCAGGATGGTTCATAATGGAATAATAAAGACGAATCCGCTGAAAGTATCTATAGCCGCTATTAGTGTAGGATTGATTGCTGGTGAGCAGATATTGGATTTGTGCTATGACGAAGATTCTAGAGCAGATTTAGATTTCAATATTGTGATGACTGAAAAAGGTGATATTGTTGAGGTTCAGGGAACCGCTGAGGGTGAGCCTTTCTCTAAGAATATTATGCAAGATCTTATAGAATTGGCTGAAATTGGTGTAAGTCATCATTTTGCAGCCCAGATGGCAGCAGTATCTGAACTGCAAAATGAATTGTAATATATAACTATATCCATAAGTTTATATAATGCCTACTTTGTGTTTATTTCAATCACAAGTTGTTTATATAAGTCTGACAGTTTACTACTTAAGTTTACCGGGTAATGTTGAGGCTTAGATAGTGATTTGTATGTATCATCAAGGTGGGAGAAATCTGAATAGAACGTTTCTCTAATATCACTTAATGTAGGTAGGTTTTTCTTAACATGACCATTCTCCATATAAGTTTCTAGTAGTTTTTCCGAGCCTGTAATGTCAAGGATCTCATCTTCCATAGTTACCAAATCACCAGAGAACATGCCATTGTCATTTGTAATCCTATGGACCTGCTTACTACATGGTATAGTTTCTTTGTCAGGACTGACTTTTATCACTGGATGATCATTGTAACTCACCATCTTATAGACTATATCCAGCGATGGCAGGTCGTGTGACACCCCGATTTTAGTTCCTATTCCAAAGCCATCTATTGGAGCATCACTGGATACAAGCGACTGTATACTAAATTCGTCTAATCCACCACTGACTAATATCTTCACATATTCTAGGTTTGATTGATCTAGCATATACCGTATTTGCCTGCTTAGCCCTACAAGGTCGCCACTGTCTATACGGACGCCAATTAGATAATTGCCTTGATTTTCCATTTCGTGTGCAACTTCAATAACCTTAACAGTTGCATCTAAAGGATCATATGTATCTACCAAGAGTATTGCATCGTTAGGAAAGCTTCTAACAAATGCTCTGAATGAGTCGATTTCATTTTCGAAACTGGTGACATATGAATGGGCCATTGTTCCGCTTATTGGTATGTTATATATATATCCTGCTAATACATTACTGGTTGATTCGAAGCCAGCTAAGTAACTAGATCTTGCGGAAATGATGCCCGCATCTATACCATGAGCCCTTCTAGCGGAGAAATCCATGATTGTCTTTCCTTGTGCCGCCCATACACAGCGAGCTGCTTTACTTGATATAAGGGTGCTAATATTTATTTGATTTATTATCAATGTCTCAACAATTTGAGCCTCAATGATTGGAGCAGTTATTTCTATGATGGGTTCGTTGAAGAAATATATCCTGCCTTCTGGGATTGCCTTCAGTTTCCCTGTAAACGTTAATCGGCTTATATAATCTAAGAAATCGTCAGTAAAGATATCAGTTGAGTTTAGATAATCTATGGCCTCCGGAGAGAAACCGAATTCAATCAAGTAATGCAAAAAACTTTCCAAACCGGATGAGACTAAGTATCCTCTCTTGTTGCCAGATGCTCTAGTGAATAGATTGAAGGTAGCAGGTGAGGACATACTCTCTTGCCAGTAGCTTTGTGCCATTCTTAATTGATATAAATCAGTAAAGAGGCCTAGGTAATTTGCCTTTATTCGACCGTTTTCATTCATGGTTAAATTAACTTACATAAAGGTGTGGATTTATATATCTGAACTTATATTACTGCTACACCTGCAGAGTATATATGTTTTCCGTGGGGGCATGGTGTTATTTGGTGTAAATATAGAAGCGGTGACCTACAAATTTTTGAGTAACACATGTAAAATGCATGTAAACATGTCTTCATGATGATCTTATGATACCACTTAAACTTAGATTAAAGAATTTTTTGTCATACCGTATGTCTGTGCCGGTCTTAGACCTAGAGGGCATTCACGTTGCTGCTTTATGTGGAGACAATGGGCAGGGGAAATCTGCAATATTGGATGCAATAACATGGTCTTTATGGGGGCAAGCCCGTGCAAGAACGCAAGCCGAGTTGATATATCATGGAGAAGACGAGATGCACGTAGAACTAGAGTTCTTGGCTTCACAAGGTAGGTATAAGGTTTCTAGGCGTTTTCGCAGATCTGGAAAAGGACGCCAAGGAGCAACAATTCTGGAGTTATATATAGAGACAAATTCAGGATACGAGCCAATAACAGGAAATTCTGTCAGAGAAACGGAAAACAAAATATGTGATTTGATTAGGATGGAATACGATACATTTGTTAATAGCTCTTTTATACTGCAAGGCAGGGCAGATATGTTTACGACAAGTACTCCATCTAGGAGGAAAGAACTCTTAGGAGATATCCTTGGCCTCTCATCTTACGATAAGTTAGCTGAGAAATCTAGGATTCGTGCAAGAGAGTTTGATTCACTTTCCAATAAACTGGAAATGGAAATAAGTAATATACATAGAGAATTATCGAATAAAGATTCGTATTCTGAGAGGCTTAATATTGCTGAGACAGAAAATGAAAATATGGAGAACCAGAAACTAGAAATCGAAACAGATCGAAATGAACTTCGGGATGAAATACAGAGTTTGACATTGATACAGAATCAACTGGATATGTTGTACAAAGAATATGAACGCATTTTTTCTGACATTAAAGATAGAGAAACAAGAATTGTCCAACATAGGACCCGCCTTAACGACATGGATAGAAGGATTAGTAACTTACCTAAACTTGAAATAGATCTAGGAAAAGTCAATCAAGAACTAGAGAATGCTGAAAAAACCGATAAAGATTATGACCGATACAGAGTTGACATACAGGAATTCCAGATAAAGATCAATAAGCTTAAAGAAACCAATATTTCGTTAAGAATAGATATGGATGACTTAAGAACAAAAGTCGACCTTCTCAAAGAGATGGGAATAGAGGCTCCATGCCCACTTTGTGGTCATGCTTTAGGCGAGGAAGGATGTAAGCATTTGGCAGACACCTACGAAACCGAAGGGAAAATCAAAGTTGGAGTGTACCGTCAGAACGAGGAAGAGATAAGAAAATATGAATTAAGTGTAAATGATCTGAAGACTTTACTAGACAAATCTATGCTCAAAGCCAAAAGTATTAGAGAGTATAATGAGAAGAGTCAACAGAATATAATACAATCCATAGCAGACGCGAAGGCATCTGTGGATTCTATAGATCATACTACCGGAATATTGCAATCTGACGAGGCACAATTGAACAGTATGCGAACTGAGTCTGATAGGTTGTCAGAAACTATTCCTAGATTGAAAAATGCAATTGAAGGGCTTCAGTATTTATCTGAACAAGTATTAGGTAAAGAGAAACAGATCGATAATTTGGTAGTATATCAGAAGAATTTACTGAGAGAAATAGGTGCTGTACAGGACTCATTAAAACGATGTGCGTTGCTACAAACTGAATTATCTGAGAAAACTGATATATTTAATAATTATGCTAATAATAAGGGCATATTCGATCAATTAGCCATAGCATTTGGAAGGAATGGTGCGCAGGCTTTAATCATAGAACAAGCCATTCCGGAAATTGAACAGTATGCTAACGATTTATTGGGCAGGATGACTGATTATCGTATGAATTTGACATTAGAAACCCAGAGGGAGAATAGTTCTGGTGGAGAGCCAAGAGAAACTTTAGACATCAAAATATCTGATGAATTAGGAACCAGAAATTATGAAACATACAGTGGAGGAGAGACTTTCAGGATCAATTTCGCTTTACGTTTAGCACTATCAAAGCTTTTATCCAGTAGAGCAGGTGCTCCACTGCCTACACTATTTATAGATGAGGGATTTGGGACTCAAGATCCAGCAGGATTGGAGCGATTAGTAGAGGCTATAAGAATTATACAAGATGATTTTCAGAGAATAATAGTAATAACGCACATGGAAGAATTAAAGGAAGTGTTCCCAGTTAGAATAGAGGTCTCTAAGACGTCTGACGGTTCTACATTTGTGATAGTCTGAAGGCAGTGGGACCATAATTGGAGGGTATTTTGAGTAAATATTCTAATTTAATAAGATATATACCAGATTTTCCACATAAAGGTATAATGTTTAGGGATATAACGCCACTCTTAGGTGATAGTCGTGGGTTCAATAGTGCTATAAAGGATATGGCTTATCCTTTCATTAATGATAGGATAGACTTTGTTGTAGCAGTGGAGGCTAGGGGCTATATATTTGGAGCCCCAATAGCACAAGAGCTTCAATGTGGTTTTGTACCGGTTAGAAAACAAGGCAAATTGCCATGGGATACATCTCAGATAGAGTATTCGCTGGAATATGGTTCGGCAATCTTAGAAATTCATAAAGATGCGATAAAGCCAGGGAAAAATGTCTTAATAGTGGATGATGTGCTTGCTACTGGGGGTACTTTGGAGGCAACAATTAAACTTATACAACAAGCGGAGGGGAATATAACTGGAATCGCAGTTCTAATAAATCTAATTGGCCTCCATCCTGCTGATACATTCGATGGGTACAAATTTGTCTCAATACTAGATATATAATAGCCTGCACTAGAAAAAGAGAAGGATTTTTAAACTATTCATATGAGTAATGTCAAGGCGGTCATATTTGATTTATGGCAGACTCTAATATTTGATAATAGAGAGCTTGGTAGAGACAGGACTAGGTTGCGTATAGAAGGAACTTTGCAGGTACTACAAAGTCATGGATATGATTTTACTTATGCCCATCTGCGAGAAGCCTATAGAGAATGTTATAGGATTTGTCATGCCAAACATGATAAAGGAGAAGACTATACTTTCAATGAACAAGTTCATATCTTCATAAATAACATACAAGGACATTTGTTAGGGCAACTGGATAAACAAGCCATAGATAGAATCACATATCATTATGCAGAAGCCTTTTTTGACTTCCTGCCCCCAGTGGACCCAGATGCTTACTCTTTATTATCATCACTCCATAGTCAAGGCTACAAGATAGGTTTGATATCAAATACAGGTATGACTCCAGGTAGGTTGTTTAGGAGGTACCTAGATTCATTGGGACTGTTGGATTTCTTCACAGTCCTAACATTTTCTGATGAAGTTGAACTTACTAAGCCGACTGTAGAGATTTTTCACATGACAGTAAGAAAATTAGGTGTAGATAAGGAAGATGTTGTGCATGTGGGTGATCACATACTTAACGACGTAGTAGGAGCTCACAGGGCAGGGATAAGGGTAATATTAGTTGGTGACGCAATTGGTAAAGAGCCAATAGAAAACCCAGAGGTACATGTAGCTAAACTAGGGGAAGTCGAATATGCAGTGAAAGCTATGGCGGATAGTTATTGATTAAAACCGAGATATTAGCAGACAAATGCATTATAGATGATAGATCTTAGTGTAGGGTATATGGCGATTATTGATAATATGAATAGTATTAATACAATAGAATGGACAGGTAAGAGTTTACGGCTTCTAGACCAACGTAAATTACCAGAGGCCGAAATATACTTGGAAATATCAGATCCAGAAGGTGTAGCAGTTGCTATAAAAGACATGGTTGTAAGGGGAGCTCCGGCAATAGGTGTGGCTGGTGCTTTTGGGGTTGCTTTGGCAGCTTCAAAATGTGTAGGTCTGGATATATCAACATGTACTCAATATATAAGGAATATTGCAATATCGATTGGAGATTCAAGGCCTACAGCCGTTAATCTTAGATCTTCTGTGGATAGAATGTTATCTATACTGGATAAAGCGGGGCCATCGGATCATCTATATGACCTACTTCTGGAAGAAGCTATATATATTAAGGATGAAACGTTCGCTTCAGATTTACGTATGGCCGAATTCGGATCAGACATCATACCAGAAGGCGCCAATGTTTTGACACATTGTAATACTGGTCCATTAGCTACATCAGGTTATGGCACAGCAATTGGTGTAATAAGGAGAGCATGGGAAATAGGCAAGATTAAACAAGTATTCGCTACAGAAACACGTCCTTGGCTTCAAGGAGCTAGATTAACCACATGGGAACTTAAACGATTAGGCATACCATTTACGTTGGTAGTAGATTCTGCTGCCGGACATCTAATGGCTAGAGGGGAAGTAGATTGTGTAGTAGTTGGAGCTGATAGGATTACGGCTAATGGTGACGTAGCTAACAAAATAGGAACGCTTGGTCTTGCTATAATGTCAAATAAACTAGGCATACCATTTTTCGTAGTTGCACCAAGAACAACCTTAGACCTGGCATCTAAAAACGGTGATGCAATAGACATAGAAGAGAGAGATCCTTCTGAGATAACGGATTTTATGGGGAAGCGGATTACGCCATATGGCATTAACGTTAGAAATTTGTCATTTGATGTGACGCCTAACAATTACATAGACGCAATCGTTACAGACCTAGGTGTGGCTTCAAAACCCTATATTGGATCACTTAGGGGGTTAGTAGGAAATGGATAAAATAAGGATTGGCATAATTGGTGGAAGTGGGCTTTATCATATAGATGGACTGGAAAACGTATCGGAAATATACCCAGATACACCTTTTGGTAAACCTAGTGATTCTATAATAACTGGTTTATTGGAAGGTGTATCTGTAGCATTCTTGCCAAGACACGGCATTGGGCATCGTATATCACCATCAGAAATACCAGTTAGGGCAAATATATATGCACTTAAGTCGATTGGTGTTGAAAGATTAATATCTATCAGTGCCGTTGGAAGTCTCAGGGAAGACATAAAGCCATTGGATATGGTTATACCGGACCAAATATTAGATAGAACTAAAATGCGGATAAACACGTTCTTTGAGGGAGGTATAGTTGCGCATGTAGGTTTTGCAGAACCATTTTGCAACGAATTGAGGGGCAATCTAATTGGATCTGCTGAACGTATACAGACTAGAGCTCACTCTAGTGGCACTTATGTAGTTATAGAAGGACCTCAATTTTCAACTAAGGCAGAATCACTTTTATATAGGGAATGGGGCTGTGATGTTATTGGTATGACTGCGTTGCCTGAGGCCAAACTAGCACGTGAAGCAGAGATGTGTTACGCTGTCTTAGCGTGCGCTACTGATTATGACTGTTGGCGTGACGGTGAAGAAACTGTGACTGTTGATATGGTTATTAGCAACCTTCTTAAGAATATATCAGTCTCAAGATCTATAGTGTCAGACCTGGTATCAAATATAACTTCTGATAGATATTGTAAATGCGGAAACGCATTGGAAAACACTATAATAACCGACAAGGACCGCATACCTAAAGGTACAATTGAGCGATTAGGTATGTTAGTAGATAAATACATTTAATAAAATTTGACAATGGAGGTGCGAATTGCCTAGACAAGAGGCTGGTGAACCATATATTCGTGTTAGTGTAGAAGAAGCTAAAGAAATGATAGACAGAGGTAATGCGTTAGTGATAGATGTAAGACAACTGGATGAATGGTCTTCTGGCCATGTACAAGGAGCAATACATATTCCAGTTGATGATATTCTATCGCGTGTAAACGAATTACCTGAACAGGGGGATTTACTCTTCATATGTGCTGCAGGCGTTCGCAGTGGTCTGGCTTGTGAATTTGCTGCGGCTATGGGTGTTTCTAACGATAGGTTATATAACATAGAACAGGGAACCCCAGTTTGGATAGAAAAAGGATTACCTACTGAATCTGACTGATTGAGAATTGTAGCTATACAAATAAATATAACTGGGTAATGCAATATGGAATCACTTAAGGATGTAATCGGCATAGGTAACGCTGTGGTTGATATTCTCAGTTATGCTACTGATAAGTTTCTGCAGGAGAATAAATTCACCAAAGGATCCATGACTCTGGTTGATTTAGATAGTATAACGAAACTCCAGAGATCCATTGAAAATACCATGGAAATATCTGGAGGATCAGTTGCCAATTCTGTAGTTGGAGTTTCAGTCCTGGGAGGTTCAAGCTCATATATTGGTAAGGTTCATCAAGATCATTTAGGAGCGGTGTTTAAGGGAGACTTGGATTCTAGTGGTGTAATATTGGAATCTGGTGTATCACTAGATGGCTCACCAACTGCTAGATGTATTGTAATTATAACTCCAGACGGTGAACGTACTATGGCTACATATTTGGGTGCATGTTTAGAATTGACAGAAGATGATATACCGATTGATGCGATAAGAAATCATAAAGTGACATATCTAGAGGGATACCTATTTGATGTACCTAATGCTAAAAATGCTGTCCTAAAGGCAGCAGAGATTGCTAAAAAGAAGGGGAGATCTATAGCATTGGGATTGTCTGACTCCTTATGCGTCTGTAGGAACAGAAATTCATTTAGGAAATTTATAGAGAAGTATGTGAATATACTTTTTGCTAATGAAAAAGAAATAGTATCTCTGTATCAAGAACAAGATGTTATGGCGGCAGTGTCTAAGGCCAGAAGTGATTGCGATATAGTTATAGCTACTATTGGGGAGAATGGATCCATAGTAGCTGAGGGCGAACATATGTATATGATAGATGCGGTTATATTGGATTCTGTAGTTGATACTACTGGTGCTGGAGACATGTATGCGGCAGGCTTCTTATTTGGCATGACACATGGATATAACATCGAGCTTTGTGGTCGAATTGGATCTATAGCTGCTGGTGAAGTAATATCGCACACAGGTGGCAGGCCAACTAGTGAACTTCGCGGAATGTTAAAACGTATGCTTTAGTTCCATAAATGAATTAGATCGGGATTTCACACTAGATCTTGTAACAGCTGATAAATTTATTATAGAGGGGATAGTTTAAACATGTCATCTCAAAACAATAGTGACGTAAAGGACACTACTCTGGCAAAATATGGTATACGGAGAATAGAGTGGGCCGCTAGAGAGATGAAGGTTCTCAATCTTATAAGGAATAGATTCTCTGTGGAGAAGCCATTAAAAGGTATAAGGATATCAGCTTGTCTTCATGTAACCACAGAAACAGCTAATTTAATGTTGACATTGAAAGAGGGCGGTGCAGAGGTTCATCTTTGTGCTAGTAATCCCTTGAGCACTCAGGATGATGTTGCAGCGGCGTTAGTGAGCGAGTATGGCATACCAACATTTTCCATACATGGTGAAGACAATGAAACCTATTATAGACATATTTTTCAGTCTTTAGATCATGAACCAAACATTACTATGGATGATGGTGCTGATTTGGTAACCGTTATACACAGAGAACGTAGAGATTTATTGAAGAATGTGACCGCTGGTACAGAGGAAACTACTACTGGTGTAATACGTCTTAGGAGTTTGGCAAATCAAGGTAAATTGGAATACCCAATTATAGCCGTTAACGAGGCCGATACGAAACATTTGTTTGATAATAGATATGGTACTGGTCAAAGCACTATAGACGGTATTACTAGGGCTACAAATATATTGTGGGCTGGTAAGAAAGTTGTAGTTTGTGGTTACGGTTGGTGCAGTAGAGGTATTGCTATGAGATCACGTGCGATGGGAGCACAGGTGATTGTAACAGAAGTTGAACCAGTTAAGGCATTGGAGGCAGTAATGGACGGATACGATGTTATGACAATAGACGATGCTGCTCCTATTGGGGATATATTTATCACGGCAACTGGAGATATAAAGGTAATAGATAAACAACATATGGAGTGTATGAAAGATGGGGCAATTTTGGCTAATAGTGGACACTTTAACGTCGAGATAAACATTCCGGCACTGGATGCCATGTCACATGGGAAAAAATATATTCGGCCGTCAGTAGAAGAATATGACGTAAAAGATGGTAGGAAGTTGTATCTTCTAGGGGAAGGCAGATTGATAAATCTGGCTGCAGGTGAAGGTCATCCTTCGAGTGTTATGGATATGAGTTTTGCAAATCAAGCCTTGTGTGCCGAATATCTCTGTGGATTAGTCGATAAATTGACTCCTAACGTGTATAATGTGCCATCTTATATAGATAAGAATGTGGCTATACTAAAATTGGATTCTCTAAATATACATATAGACACACTAACTGAGGAACAAAAACAATACCTGGAAAGTTGGGAAGAAGGTACGTAAAGGAAAACTTACTGTATATGCTTTCTACTAGAGGAGGAAATATTCTTGAGCTCTACATTTAAAGATTCAATATCATTTCTTTATACATCTGAGTCCGTTACTGAAGGGCATCCAGATAAATTGTGCGACCAGATATCGGATGCAATACTGGATGCCATATTAACGAACGATCCTTTGGCGCGAGTTGCTTGTGAAACCTGTGTAACTAGTGGGCTTGTAACAGTTATGGGTGAAATAACTTCGAACACGCATCCAGATGTTTCCAGAATAATAAGGGATACTATTAAGGAAGTTGGTTATGATAATCCTGATCTTGGTTTCGATTATAAGAGTTGTAGGTTAATTTTAGCAATTCAAGAGCAATCATCTGATATAGCAATAGGTGTAAATGTTTCTGGTGAGGCAAAAGAAGAGAGATACTCAGATTATGATTATGATAGAGAAGATGCAGATAATATAGGAGCCGGTGATCAAGGTATGGTAGTAGGTTTCGCTTGCAATGAAACTCCAGAGCTGATGCCACTTACAATATCTTTAGCACATAATTTATGTCTACGTTTGGCATTCGTGCGTAAGGAAGGGATCATTCCATACCTTAGACCAGATGGTAAATCTCAAGTAACAGTAGAATATTCTCATGGAATCCCCAAAAGAGTTGAAGCAGTGATTGTTAGCGCCCAGCATTCTCCAGATGTGACTCAGGATAGGATAAATAAGGATATTATTGATAAAGTGATTTCGGAAGTTATACCAGCATCGCTCTTGGATGAAAACACGAAATATTATGTTAACCCTACAGGGAGATTTGTTATTGGAGGCCCAGCGGGTGATACTGGCCTTACAGGCAGGAAGATACTTGTAGACACATACGGAGGAGTTGCCAGACATGGTGGAGGGGCTTTTTCGGGGAAGGATTCTACCAAGATAGATAGATCTGCAGCATACGCCGCTAGGTATGCTGCAAAGAATATTGTAGCTGCAGGATTAGCAGACAGATTGGAAATTCAGATATCTTATGCTATAGGGAGGGCCAAACCTGTTTCTATATCTATTGAAACATTTGGCACTAACCATGTTGATAATGCTAATATATTGGCATTAGTGAATAGACATTTTGATTTTCGACCCGCTTCTATAATAAGTAATTTCCAACTGAGACGCCCAATTTTCAAGAATACTGCTGCCTATGGTCATTTTGGTAGAGATAATATGGGATTTCCATGGGAGAATGTTGATAAAGCAGATTTGATAAGAAAAGAAGCTGGCATATAAGTTGTAATAATCTTGGTCAGTACAAGAATATTGTTATTATGGAGTTCAATATATGAAGGCAGTGATTCTTGCTGGTGGCCAAGGAGTTAGACTTAGGCCGCTCACTACCAAAATTCCAAAACCAATGGTTCCTATTATGAATTCTCCTTTCTTGCAAATCATGTTAGATAATCTGAAGTTTCACGGTATACAAGAGATTATAATGACAATCGGTTACTTGCCAGATCGAATCAAGGAGTATTTTGAAGATGGTAGGCATATGGATATGTCAATAGAGTATGTCCTTGAAGAAAGTCCGATGGGAACGGCTGGAGCAGTTAAGAACGTAGAATCATCATTGGATGGCACATTTCTGGTTTTGAATGGTGACATAGTAACAGACTTGGATTTGGAGAGTATGATCAAATTCCATAGAGAAAACGAATCTAAAGTCACAATATTTCTAAATGAAGTGGAGGACACTTCATCTTTTGGCGTGGTCGAAATTGATGCTACTGCAAAAGTCATAAGATTCTTGGAGAAACCAGAACCAGGAGAGACTGATAGTAAACGAATAAATGGGGGTATATACCTTATAGAGCCGGATATCATGGATCAAGTACCGGTTGGTGAATTTTACATGTTTGAAAGAGGACTTTTCCCTAAACTATTAAAGAACGACGTTCCAGTATATGGTTTTGTTGCTACTCCATATTGGGTAGATGTAGGAACACACTCCAATTATTTTAAAGTTAACATTGATATGGCAAATGGTGATTATATTCAGCCTGGAGAAGCCAGCCGCAAGAAAAATGCTAATGGAATAGCCATGAGTACATCCGTAAGAATTCATGGATCACTTATACTAGGAGATAATTGTGAAATAGGATCTAACGTTGTTATAAACGGTACTGTGATATTGGGTAATCGCACCAGAATAGGGAATGGCACTGTAATTAATGAGTGTATACTTTGGCAGGATGTGGTCATATCAGATAATGTTACTATGAATGGTTGTATTATAGGGAATAGAGTATATATTGGAGACAATACTATTGTTGAAGAAGGCAGTATTATTGGTGATGATGTTGTGATAGCGGGTGGTAAACATATATATAAAGGATCCATAATAGAGGCGGATGAGTCTATAAATTGAAACTGGTCTACTTTCTGAAGTAAATTAAGAAATATATGACTATAAAATTTGGCACTGATGGATGGAGAGGTGTTATAGCAGACGATTTCACATTTGATAATGTGAAACTCTGTTCTCTAGGATTGAGTTCTTATTTAAAAGAAGTAGGTCTTGATAAAAAGGGATTAGTGATAGGTTATGATACTCGGTTTCTATCCAGAGAATTTGGATTGGCTGTTGCCGAAGTAGTATCTAGTAATGGTATTAAAGTTTTCTTATGCGATAAACCTACACCTACACCTGTTGTTAGTTACAGCATCAAATCTTATGAAGCTGGTGGGGCAGTCATTATTACTGCTAGCCATAACCCTTACCAATGGAACGGGTTTAAGTATAAACCAGAATACGCTGGTAGTGCTTCACCAGAGATCATTTCTTCACTTGAACAGCATATAAAACAATCTGAAGGTTATGTACATAAGTATCAAAAGAAAACACATGTGGTATCGAATACAGAACTTGTTCAGGTCATTGATGCCAAGCGTGCGTATATAGAACACGTGGCTAAATTAATAGATGTAGATGCAATAAAAGCCGCGGGATTTAAGGTAGTTGCAGATGTTATGTATGGTGCAGGCATTGGATACATTTCTGAGATTATTGCAGGTGGTAGAACAGATATAAGTGAGGTGCACGACTATATAAATCCGACTTTCCCAGATATTTCTCAGCCAGAGCCTATAGCTCATAATCTAGGATATCTGAGTAATCATATTAAAGGTAATGGCTATGATGTCGGATTGGCATTGGATGGAGATGCTGATAGATTTGGACTAGTTGACGACAAAGGTGATTTCATTACGTCATTACAAGTTTTGGCTTTATTAACTTGGTATATGTTGGAGATTAAAGGTAAGACAGGTGCAATTGTAAAATCAATTACTTCAACCAGTATGATATACAAGATAGCTGAACTATACAACGTACCAGTTTTTGAAACTCCAGTTGGATTTAAATATATAGGTCCCAAAATGATGACAGAGAATGCTTTGATTGGAGGTGAAGAAAGTGGCGGCTTTGGCTTCCGAGGTCATATACCAGAAAGAGATGGTATACTGGCGGCTCTTTTTATATTAGAGATGATGGAGAAGACAGGTAGGAAGCCGTCAGAATTGATTAAAGACCTAGAGGACTTAATAGGCCCTCACGCTTATAATAGGGTTGATATATCTTTTTCAGACGATTATAGGCCAGTACTGGAGAAAAGATTTCTTGATATGAATCCTGACACACTGGGCAGTTCGAGGATATCATACATAGACGATATAGATGGCAAGAGATTCATGCTCGATGATGGGTCATGGTTGGTAATAAGATTTTCTGGTACGGAACCTTTGCTTCGTATCTATTCTGAGTCGTATAGCTCGACTAGAGTAGACAGTCTAATAGCCGATGCTAGAAACATTTTGGGAGTTTAATGGCTTATACAGATAACGCACTCAGGTTGGATGATAATATTGGCTACAATCATTTTGATCCGGATGATATGAGGAGTAGAATACATCATTTTCCAGAGCAATGTGTGGACGCTTGGAACCAAGGTGCTGCATTTGATATACCGGTAAACTATGGTAATGTAAAAAATATAGTTATAGCAGGTATGGGTGGGTCGGCTATAGGTGGGGAATTGATTTCAGATCTTCTGTCCAGTGAGAATGTAATACCTGTAGATATATGTAGAAACTATAAATTGCCTTCCTATGTAAATGCAAACTCTTTGGTCATTTGCTCTAGCTATTCTGGTAACACAGAAGAGACAATATCAGCTTGTTACGATGCCATTAATAAAAAAGCCAAAATTATAGTGATATCTAGTGGAGGCAAGTTAGGTTTAATAGCAGAAGACTTGGGATTGCCTTACTTTCAGGTCAAGTATTTGGGAGAACCTAGGACTACAGTTGGATATAATTTTCTGACACCATTAGCTATACTGAATAAACTTGAATTATATTTATGTGGAGATGGGGATATAGAGGAAGCTGTAGACAATCTGCTGTTGCTTAACCAGAAACTTATACCGGATGTCCCTATTTGTAATAATCCTGCGAAAGAATTAGCCATAAATATTGAAGGAAAAATTGTTATTGTGTATGGAGCTGGTATATTATCTGGTGTAGCACGGAGATGGAAGGCTCAACTTAATGAGAATGCAAAGGCATGGGCTTTCATGGAGATATTACCTGAAGCTGACCATAATGCCGTTTCGGGTATAAATTGGCCAAAAAAAATACGCAAGAATATAGCTGTGGTAATGTTGCAATCCATAGATTTGCATTATCGTATAAAACTTAGATACAAGTATACTTCGGATATATTCGCAAAATTTGGCATAAGCCAATTTAGAATAGATGGCGTGGGACAGGGTAAACCAGCTCAGATACTTAGTTCTGTAATGTTTGGAGATTACACAAGCTATTATCTTGCAATACTAAATAGAGAGAATCCATCCAGAGTAGATTCCATAGAATATATAAAAAATAATATGGGAAATATGTTCTGATTGTATCCACTTAGGCATTTTGAAAAGGAGATCCAAATGGAGTATGGTATTGAGATAAAGCAAGGAATTGGAGATACAAAGTTAGATATACAGTGCGCTCATCAAAGCGGGATATTATACGTTGTACCTGCAGAAGCTAGTTGGGTTTGCGATATAGAGTACATATATGCTCATGCAGTGGCAGGATTCTTTAGAGAATTAGTCTTGTTGGAGGATAGGAAGATAATCGAGTTGATGCAGAGGTGGGGTATATATTACAGATCAAGGCCTATAGAAGATTGACATTTTCTGACTATATGGGTTGCGTCTGAGATTCAAACAACTCTTCTAATGGTTCTCCTTCTACTGTTTCATGTTCCATCAGATAGTGTGCTATTTGATCCAATTTCTGTTTGTTGGCCTTGAGTAATCTTTTGGCTTTTACGTGAGCTTTCTTTATGAGGTTATTCACTTCTCCATCGATTTCTTCAGCTATCTTGTCGCTATAATCCCGTTGTTCTGATATTTCTTTCCCTAGGAATACAAGCTGCTCTTTCTTGCCAAAAGTCCTTAGCCCTAATTTTTCGCTCATTCCATACTGGGTTACCATGCTCCGGGCTATATTCGTTGCATGTTCTAGGTCGTTACTAGCACCAGTTGTCACTTCGGTAAATTTTATTTCCTCTGCAACCCTTCCACCAAGTGCGGTTGCTAGCATGTCTTCAAATTGTCCTTTTGTCATAAGATATCTGTCTTCCTCTGGAAGAAGTCTGGTGTATCCACCCATACTACCTCTGGAGATAATAGATATTTTTTGGACTCTGTCAGCTTTCGGTAATAATCTTGCAACAAGAGCGTGACCCGCTTCATGGTAGGCAGTGATTTCCCGCTCTTTAGGGGTAATAACTTTGCTCTTTCTTTCCGGTCCAGCAATTACCCTATCAATTGCTTCGGCAAACTCATCATGACTTATTTCAGTTTTGCCGCGTCGTGCTGCCAATATTGCAGCTTCATTAACAAGATTAGCCAGATCCGCACCACTGAAGCCAGGGGTTTGTTGGGCCACTCTCTTTAGGTCTAATTCTGCTGATAGAGGTTTACCATTGGAATGTACCTCGAGTATAGATTGTCTGCCATTTGTATCTGGTTGATCTAATACTACCCGCCTGTCGAAGCGCCCTGGTCTTAGGAGCGCTGGATCTAGTATGTCTGGTCTATTCGTCGCTGCTAGTACTATTACATTTTCACCTGTATCGAATCCGTCCATCTCAACTAATATTTGATTTAACGTTTGTTCACGTTCATCATGACCTCCGCCTAGGCCAGCTCCACGATGCCTTCCAACGGCATCAATCTCATCTATAAATACAATACAAGGAGAGTTTCGTTTGGCCTGATCAAAGAGATCTCTAACTCTGGATGCCCCAACTCCAACAAACATTTCCACAAATTCGCTTCCACTAATAGAAAAGAAAGGAACACCTGCTTCTCCTGCAACAGCCTTACCTATCAGAGTCTTTCCTGTACCTGGTGGGCCAATTAGGAGTACGCCTTTGGGTATTTTTGCCCCTAGGGATGCGAATTTTTCCGGGGAAACTAGGAATTCAACTACTTCTTGAAGTTCCTGTTTAGCCTCATGTACCCCTGCGACATCAGCAAAAGTTACCTTCGTTTTATTACCCATAGACATTCTAGCCTTGCTACGACCGAAGTTCATAGTTTGGTTGCCACCACTTTGTGCTTGTCTCATCATGAAAAGGATGATAGCTCCAAAGAATAAGAGGGGAAGGATACTCATAAGAATGCCTATCGTGTTTCCTACGCCAGATGCTCCTTTAATATTCACATCTATAGTCGATGTGTCCACCCCGGCGTCATTTAACATCGTTAATATATTGGCACTTGACTCTTTCCGAGACTTGAAATTCCTTCCAGAAGAATCTGTTATAGTCAGAGAATTTTCGGAAACGTCTATAGTACTGATTTGATTCTTCTTGGCTAAGTCTATAACACTGCTTATTGGAATTTCGTTTGATACAGAAGGAGCGTTGTTAAGTAGCGACAGGAATATAGCCAATACAGCGACTGTTATTAGCAAGTATATGAAACTATTTTTCGACCAATTAAAATTCATGACTATATGATATCTGTTATATTGAGTATGAAGGACCGTAAGGACAATATATTACAGTAAACTTATAAGGAAAGCAAAAATAACCTATAACCATACAGTATATGCAGCATAGTAATTACTAACTGAAACTTCCATATTCTGTAGTCGGATACTTGTTTAACATTGGCATAAGATCAGCATTCTCTGTGTTATTGAGGTTTGGATCCTCTATGAGTAATCTGGATGCTTCCTGCCTTGCTAGAGTTAATAAGTCGGTGTCTGATAGTCTAGCTACTCTAAGGTCAGGTAGCCCACTTTGTCTCGTGCCAAAATAGTCACCTGGCCCTCTAAACTTAAGGTCTTCTTCTGCAACACTGAATCCATTATCCATGTTTTCCATGATCCTTAGTCGATTGACGGTTTGTTCTATTTGGGATTCTGTAATCAAGAGGCAATAACTCTTGTTTTTGCCTCTGCCAACTCTTCCTCTAAATTGATGAAGTTGTGCGAGTCCAAATCTATCGGCTCCTTCTATCAATATTACGCTTGCATTTGGTATATCTATGCCAACCTCTATAACTGGAGTGGAGACTAATATAGCTGTTTTTCCATTGCGAAATTTTTCTATAACCTCTTCCTTCTCTCTTATTTTCATTCGACCATGTATCAAATCTACAGATAGATCTGGGAATACATTTTCTGACAAGCGAATGTATTCTGTAGTCGCAGCTCTTACTTGGAGAGTGTCTGATTCTTCAATTATAGGGCAAACAACGAATACCTGTCGGCCCAGTGTAATTTGAGACCTCAAGAACTTATATGCTTCATTACGGGACGCAGGTTCTATTAATCGAGTTTCAATTTTTTGGCGTCCTTCAGGTAGTTCATCTAATACAGATATATCTAAATCTCCATATAAAGTCAGAGCTAATGACCTTGGTATGGGTGTAGCAGACATGACCAATAGATGCGGTGAGCCTCCCTTACTTCTGAGCTCTGAGCGCTGCATTACCCCGAATCTGTGCTGTTCGTCAACTACAGCTAACGCTAATTGTGGTATATCTACATCGGGCTGAATTATGGCGTGTGTCCCTAGTATTATATCTATAGTACCCTTGGACAATAATTCTTGTATCTCTTTTTTTTCTTTCCTAGTTTGACTCCCAAGTAGAATTCCTACAGATATTGTTTTATCTATATCTCCTGTATTGAAAGTAAAATAGTTATTTTTTTCAATTAATTTAGAATCATCTAGTAACCTAGATATGTTCTGGTAGTGTTGTTGTGCAAGTATTTCGGTTGGAGCCATCATGGCAGATTGATATCCATTAGCTGCAGTTGATATAAGAGCGGCCATGGCTATTATTGTCTTACCACTACCTACATCTCCTTGTAATAACCTGCTCATAGGTCTAGTGTTTTCTATGTCTTTAATAATGTCTTTTAAAGCTTCAGTCTGTGCATTTGTCAGATTAAAGGCTAATTTATTTAATAACCATATTAATGTGGCTTTTTGTGGGTGTAATTTAACTGCCCCCTCAGATTCCCTCCAGGCTTTTCTCTTGGAAAATACATATAGTTGCATTATGAATAACTCATCGAATGCCAACCTTCGACGAGCCATTAAGAGCTTATGCTCATCGTCTGGGTAATGAGCTTGCCTAATGGCATCAGGCAATGACATTAAGCCTGTTCGTTTAATTATGGAGGGTGGTAGAAATTCGCCAATTGAATTTTCCCAGATATCGAGTGCAGTCCTGACTATTTTTCGCATGTTTCGTTGACTTATACCTTCTGTCAGTCCATACACTGGGACTATTCTGCCCGTATGCATTAAGTCTTCTTTATCGTTGAGTATTTCGTACTCTGGTGACTCTATAACTCTAGTGCCTTTGAATAAGCTTACCCTTCCACTCAGCACTAATTGCATACCAGTCTTGAAGGTTTTAGCCAGATATGGCTGATTAAACCAGACAACTCTAATATTTCCGGTTGAATCTCCTACTATGGCCTCTGTAGACCTAGTACGCCTACCAAGGAGTTTTTGGTGGGCTTCCCATACATTAACAATTATAGTTTGTTCAGAATCTGTAGTCAGTGAAGATATAGTATTTATCTTAGCGAAATCATTGTGCCGTCTAGGCAGCGTATATAGCATATCTCTTATGGTAGTTATTCCCAATTTCTTGAATTTACTGGTCAAGTTATTAGCAATACCTGAGAGATGATTTATAGGAGAATTTAAATTTAGCGTAGTAGATGTATTGCGTTGTTTATTTGGGCTGGCAGATGCAATGTGTTTTGAGCGTGTATTATTGGATTTATTCACACCAGAAAGAGAACCTCCAATAATACCTAGGCATTTATTTATCCACAACATACGCTGATGATTAGATAAAGACTCGTAACCACCTGCAGGTAATGGCATTGGTAAAGCGACATTATTCTTGTGAATCAGGTTGGCTAATAGTCGATCTAGGCCACCTGAAACAGTTAGATTATTGTACTCTCGCTCTCTTTCTAGTATGAGTACCTTTGCGAGTGTATCGAAAACTGGATTTGCCATATTATCAATGTTGCCTAATTCTTAGCTTGTACTACTCACAGAGTGCATTATAATCTGGATTTACACGAAACATAACTTCATTATCTGAAATAAGTTTTTTGTTATTCCACAGATATTATGAAGTCATAATAATCTTGACCTCCCTGGACTAGATCTATATCTAGGCCAGGGTATAGATCAGCCGTGACCTGCAGATAAGACTGTGCTTCTGCTTCTAGCATATCGTTGCCCCAGTATAGCGTTATTATAGAATCCTTTTCAGGCTCCATGTGCTCAATCAATCCTATCAATGTTTCACTAGTGCCTTTACCTACTACGACTACTTCACGTTCAAGCAATCCTATGAATTGACCTACTTCTATATCTATATTATTAATGTGAGTAGATTTTGCTGCCCTACATATTGCACCAGATCGAACATTTGATATAGAGTTATTCATAGCCTCTATATTCATTTCAGTCTCAATTAATGGATTGAACGATAGTATTGCTGAAATACCTTGGGGAATAGTAGTAGTCGGTATAACACTAATTGGTATTTTGGATAGAGAAACAACCTGATTCGCTGCAGGTATGATATTGGGGTTATTTGGCAGTATCACTATTCTATCCGCGTTTATTCCGTTAACACAATCCAGAATTTCTCCAATACTAGGGTTCATTGATTCACCACCACTTACTATGCCAGCAACACCGGAATTTAGAAATAGATTAGTTATTCCATCACCTGAGGCCACTGCTATTATTGCGAGCTTAATTGGGTCGATTGGATTCTGCTCAGAATATAGAAAATCCTTATTTTGTTCATTCATGTTAGATATATTTATTTGAGATAGTTGTCCTATTGATATTCCATAGGATAAAAGTCTACCAGGGTCTTCGGAGTGTGAATGAATTCTAATAATGCTCTCAGTTCCCATAACCACATTCGAAACACCGAGGTCAATGAGATCTGTTCGGATAGAGTCAATTGTCAGGTTATCTCCTTCAATTATAAATTGAGTGCAATATCCGAAAGATTCCTCTCCTCGCGAATGTATAAATTCTCTGCTAATAGAAGTGGTTTGATCTGTAGATGTTCGTATTGAACTGACAGATATAGAATCGTTCATAGTCATTGTTAGCGGATATTCAGTCAATGCATTGAGTCCACCTTCGAGTAATACGGCTAATCCAAAGGCACCAGCGTCTACTACACCTGCTTCGCTTAGTACGGGTAGAAGGGAAGGGGTATCTATTACAGATTTGTTAGCAGTTTGGCATAAAAGTTGCCAGAATTCCAGAATATCTGGACTCCGTTCATGGTTGTTATTTGCGGTTGAGGCTATGTCTCTTATGACTGTAAGCATTGTGCCTTCGGTTGGATTGCCAACTGACTTGTACGCTGCGATACTGGCTTCAGTTAGGCTCTCTGCAAGGTCTTTGGCAGTGATAACTAATTTATTTTCTAGAATATTTGACATACCTTGGAAAAATTGTGCAAGAATTACCCCGCTATTGCCTCGAGCACCCATGAGTGCGCCTTTAGATATTGCAGCAGACACCCTCCTGACTGAAGTGTCTGTTATGGATTTAAGCTCTTCTTCAATAGACTTCAATGTTAGGAACATGTTGGTGCCAGTATCTCCATCGGGTACCGGAAAAACGTTGAGTGAATTTATCTGTTCTACTTTTGGCTCGAAAAACATCTTTGCTTCCGAGATTATTCTGTTCAGTGTTTCACCGTCTATATGTTTCATGGTTTATCACATCAATATTGGATGTTCAGTTTATTTGGATTTTCTACGTAATTTATACTATGGATATTATATGCTGTGGTCGGTGTATACAATATATAAGTATTTAAGTTAGGGATTGTAAAACCCTAAGGCATATGCTAACCTTATCGCCGCGATTGTATCTGAAAGAGCAATCTTTCGTCAAAGAGTTACTTAAGAGGGAATAGATGGCTAAGTGTGAAATGTGTGGCAAGGTTGGCCGTGCTGGCAATAATGTCAGTCACTCGAAACGTAGAACAAAGACTAGGTTTGAACCTAACGTCCAGAGTGCTAAGATAACTATAAATGGTACTCTGAAGCGATTAGCACTATGTACACGTTGTCTTAGGACCCAGAGCAAGGCTCCAAGGGTCTCTTAGATCTAATTGTAAATTGACCCATCGTTGGGGTATTCTTGGTTAATAATTATTTAAACCACAACAGAACTTGGAAGCTCATTGGTGATATTCATGCGCTCGGTGAGTTCCTCTGTCCAGTCAATTCTCCTGGGAATTCGTAGACATTCTTATTGTGGTTATGGCTTCTTCAATACCACCTGGGTAGTCGTAGATTGCAGAACCAGCCACAAGTATATCTGCTCCTGCCATTGCAACAATACGGGCAGTTTCTCGGTTTATACCACCGTCTACTTCTAAAGTAATTTCCATCTGTCCTGAATCTATTATCTTGCGTAGAGTAGAGATTTTCTTCTCTGTGCCTGCTATATATTTCTGAGCAGGGAGTCCTGGGTTAACAGACATAACCAATACTTGATCAATAAATGGGAGTATTTCTTCTATTGCAGTGACAGGTGTAGATGGATTAATAGCAACACCAGCTCTAGCTCCTGCAGATTTTATTTGGTCTATTATTCTATTCAAGTTCGTGCAGGATTCTAAGTGGACGTTTACAGTATTGGCCCCCGCAGCTATGAATGAATCTATGTGTTTCTCTGGGTTATATATCATGAGGTGTATGTCTAGAGGGAGATCCGACCATTTCCTAATAGCTTCTACAGTCTTAGGTCCCCATGTTATTGAAGGTACAAAATGTCCATCCATAATATCTACATGTATAGAATCGGCTCCTGCATTTGCCACTAACTCAACGGCTTTACCTAACTGAGAGAAATCTGCAGACAATAGAGACGGTGCTATTTTGACTTCAATGCTATTAGCCAATTTTCTTCTCCATTATCCTATAACCATCTTCTATAGATTTACTGACCATATCTTGGTTAGTGCCTCCATATACATTCCTGTTAGCTATAGATTGCCTGGGGCTTAGATTCAATACATCTTCTGAAAATAATTGTGATAGGTTTGTGTATTGATTCAAACTAAGTTCGTTTAGGTTTTTGCCTTCCGATATAGCGATATCTACTAATTGAGAGACTATACCATGAGCATGACGAAATGAATCCCCTTTGTTGACGAGATAGTCAGCTATGTCTGTAGCCAATATGTAGCCGTCCATTGCTGCTTGTTCCGTGCGATATTCATCGACTATCAGTGAATCTATCATGTCTGCAAACACGCTAAGTGTAGGAATTATGGTATCTACAGTATCAAAAAATCCTTCTTTGTCCTCTTGCAAGTCCCTGTTATATGTTAATGGGAGGCCTTTCAGAACAGTCAGGATTGACATTAAATGCCCATATACTCTACCAGTCCTTCCTCTTGCTAACTCAGCGAAATCTGGGTTCCTTTTCTGAGGCATTATACTGCTACCAGTGGTGTGGTTTTCGCTTAGTTTTATAAAGCTAAATTCCTGTGAAGACCATAATATTAGCTCTTCTGCGAAACGCGACAGGTGCATCATACATGTAGCTGCTGATGAATGGTAATCTATTAGGAAGTCTCTATCTGATACAGCATCCATGCTGTTATCTGATATCCTGCTAAATCCCAATTTATCTGCTACGTAGTGGCGATCTATGGGATACGGAACGCCTGCTAGGGCCCCACTGCCAAGTGGTAAAACATCAGCAGTGTAATAGCAATTGTTGAAACGCTCCTTGTCCCGTTGGAACATGTGGAAATATGCCATCAGATGGTGAGCCATTAGTACGGGTTGAGCTCTTTGCATGTGCGTGTAGCCCGGCATAATAATATTTTTGGTGTGTGTTGCTTTTGACAAGATTGAACTTTGCAGTTTTTCAATGCATCTTATTGTTTCAGATATTACTTCCTTGCAATATAATCTTATATCTGTGGCTATTTGGTCATTCCTAGATCTGCCTGTATGTAATTTACCAGCTATTCCTCCAATTTTTGTGAACAAATTGGCCTCGATGTTCATATGTATATCTTCTAAATCATTATTCCATACTAGAGAACCAGATTCTATGTCATCATGTATAAGTTTCAATCCGTCGATGATTAATGCGGCTTCTGAGGCTGTGATAATCTTCTGCTTTGCTAGCATTTCTGCATGAGCGATAGACACGGCTATGTCTTGTTTATATAGCCTTTTATCATAATGGAGGGACACTGTGTATGAAGATTTGTAGGAGTCTGTATTCATATTGTGTATATAATCCAGTCAGTATTGGGGTTCTGAGAGTGTAAATATAAGAGTATATGTGACTTGTAGATTTTATGCTCTATTACAATTCTATATTGTTCTTAAGAGGTGGAAGATTCTGCGGCTGCATCAGGCCTTGTGTTCGTCCGCTTAATCCGTATATGTGTATGAATCCCTCTGATGCCTGGTGGTCAAACTTATCACCTGCATCGTAGGTGGCTAAGTTGTGTTGGTAAAGTGAATATGGAGACGTTCTACCAACCACTGTACAATTACCTTTGTATAATTTAATTCTAACTTTTCCTGTAACAAATCTCTGCGTGCTTCTAACATATGTGTCAAGATCTTGGTGGAATCCAGTGTACCATAGTCCGTTATACACTATTTCAGAATATTCAGTTGCCACTGTATCTTTGAAGCGTATTTGTTCTTTTGTAAGTACACATGCTTCAAGAGCACGGTGGGCAAGGTGTAATACGATACCTGCAGGGGCTTCATAAACCTCCCGAGATTTTATGCCTACTAATCTGTCTTCTAGGTGGTCTATTCTGCCGACACTGTGGTTTCCAGCCAATTCGTTCAATTTTTCTATTAGATCTATCCCAGACATATTTTGATCATCTATTGCTATAGGTATACCTGTGTTAAAGGATAAGACTAGATATTCAGGAGTATCGGGAGCAGTTTCAGTCGAATTTGTCCATGCAAAAGCTTCCTCAGGCGGTTCGTTCCATGGATCTTCTAAATTACCTGCTTCAATACTGCGGCCCCAAAGGTTTTCGTCGATCGAGTATGTGTTCTTGCTCCCAAACTCTAAAGGGATATTATGTTTCTTGGCATATTCTACTTCTTGTTCACGAGTCATGTTCCATTCTCGAGCCGGTGCAATGATTCTGAATGATGGTTCGAGACTGGTGACTCCAAGATCGAATCTTACTTGATCATTACCTTTGCCTGTGCAACCATGTGCTACAGTTTGTGCATTTTCTTTGCGAGCTACTTCCACAAGGTATCTGGCTATTAGAGGTCTTGCTAAGGCTGTTGCTAGTGGGTATATGCCTTGATATATAGCTCCAGCCTGGAGAGCAGGGAAGACAAATTGATTTACAAAGTCTTCCTTAGCATCAATCACTATAGCTTTCACTGCTCCTGATTTCATTGCCCTTTCTTTGACATCCGAGATAGTTTTACTACCACCAAGATCTATAGTAATGGTAATAACATTAGCGTCGTATTTCTCTCTGAGCCAAGGTATGGCCACAGAAGTATCTAATCCTCCACTGTAAGCCATTACTACGTTAATTGACACTTCTTGATCTCCAGAATTTCAAATATATTGTACACAGGGGGATATTTTACTGTTTGGATACGTTGCTTTGCAATGATCCTTTTCAAAATGAAGGTTATTAATAACATTATTTTAGGGTGCACTAAAGAGACACAATTTTGGTAAGCGCCTGATCGAGGCGATTCAATCCAATATCAATTTCTTCTGAAGTGATTGTCAGAGGTGGCATGAATCTTATAGCATTAGGCCTGACAGGGTTGAGCAGTAATCCTTCTTCATTGCTTAGGCTAACTACTTGAGCAGAAATATCTTTTTTAAATTCTAACGCCAATAGTAGGCCTACACCTCGAACTTCATTTATTATCTCATATTTATCTATGAAACTTTCTAGTCCTTCTTTAAGTTGTTTTCCGACCTTAGATACGTTGGACATTAAGTTATTCTGTATTACATGCCTTACCACTGCATGTGCGGCTGCGCATGCAAGGGGATTGCCGCCGTATGTTGATCCATGATCCCCAGGGGAGAGAACGCTGAATTTCTCTTTAGATAAGAAGGCACCAATAGGGACCCCTCCTCCGAGCCCTTTTGCCAATGTTATAACATCTGGCTCTACTCCGTAATTTTCATATCCAAACAAACTACCTAATCTTCCTATACCTGTTTGTACCTCATCTAAAACCATTACCAAGTTGTTCTTGGTGCACCATTCTCTTACTTCCTTCAAGTAGTTTAGGGAAGGTACGTTTACCCCTCCTTCACCTTGAATTGGTTCTAGCATAACTGCGCATGTCAACTCGGAGGTCGCATTCTTAATTACTTCTATATCGTTGTATGGTACGTTTATAAAACCAGGAGCAAGTGGTTGCCATTGTTCTTGATAGTGCGGTTGTCCTGTTGCTGCTGCCATAGTTAGGGTACGCCCGTGGAATGAATTCAAGGCAGTTATTACCTCATAGGCTCCATTGCGGTGTAGTTTTCCGTATTTACGAGATAGTTTTACAGCCCCTTCATTGGCTTCTGCACCACTGTTAGAAAAAAATACCCTATCCAAACAACTATTATCGATTAGTATTTGAGCTAGTTGTATTTGAGGTACAGTAAAAAATTGATTGGATGTTTGTATCAGCTTGTTTGCTTGTTCCTCTATAGCTTTAACTAAATCTGGGTGACAGTGACCCAATGTGTCTACCGCCCAACCAGCTGTGAAATCTATATATTCCTTACCATTTTCATCCCATATATAGCTTCCTTTTCCTTCAACTAATACTATAGGTTGCCTGCGGGCTACCTGCATATAATAGGTATTTTCCAGGTCTATCAATGTGCTCATTTTTTATCACCTATAGATTCAAGTAGATTTTGCAGGCCTTCTTCTAGATATGTTATATCGATTTGTAAGTCTTCAAGAACTTTCTTGATAGAATCTATATTGTCATCTATGGTTCTTATGCCAGTTATCTTTACAGTACTTGTGCCAGCATTAGATTTAGTTGCATATGTGTCGGTTTGCTTCCCCAGCAACTCTTCTATAGCGGCATCTAAATTGTCACTCATTACAACATTATTTGCGTCAGCGAGTATCACTTGTTTGAGTTCTGGGAAATCAATTGTTTCAGCTTGAATATATAACGGCTCTGCGTAGAGTACCGATGCTTTTATAGAACCTCCAGTTTCTTCCACAATGGGTATGACTAGAAGATTCCCCCTAATACATCTTGCACCTCTTTGGCACAATAATGTGAATTGTTGTTTTATAGTAAAATCATTGTCGATACGAGCCTCCACCTGTTGGGGTCCATCTATAGGAATACCCTTTGGGAACATGAAAGATACTAAGCTTCCATATTGACCTCTGTCGTTATCACTTCTGGCAGCCATCCATGCTACTAAATTTGGCTTGTCTAGGGGAGTGAATGGCATAAGTAGAACAAATTCCTCTTTATCTTCTCCTGGGAGTTTCATGATTACATAATAGGGTTCCATGGGTTGTTGTTCTTCATGAAATAATTCGTTAGGTATACTCCATGGATCTTCTTTATTATAAAACTCCGTAGTGTCTGTCATATGGTATAGCAGGTATTTGTCCGCCTGTATTGCAAAGAAATCTTGAGGGTATCTTATATGTTTTCTTAGTGTCTCTGGCATTTCAGCCATATCATTAAATAATCCAGGGAAAACCTTGTCGTAAGTTTGTATCATTGCGTCAGTTGGGTCACTGATATAAAACCTTGCAGATCCATCGTAGGCATTTACTGTTATCTTCGCGCTATTTCTTATATAGTTGAATTGTTTATTGTACGGTTCTGAGTAAGGGTAGTATTTAGAAGTTGTATAAGCATCCAACATCCAATAGAGTTTGCCTTCTGATATCACAAGGTATGGATCATTATCTATATCAAGGAAAGGAGCTATTTTTTCTATTCGTTCTTTTATATCTCTTTCGTATTGTATTCTTGAATCAGATGAGATAGCTCCACTTATTAAGATATTGATATCGGCGAATTCCCAGGCATAAGCGAGTCTCCTGAACAGTGATCCTAGTTGCACCCCACCACTTCCGGCATAATTCGTCCTTACCGGCAGGTCAGTGTCTACAGCGGGATAGTCGAATTCCATCTCATTTGAATTAACTATTACATATTTATCCGTGTGTTCTCCATAATAGACCGCCGATTGGGTTATTTCCAATTCAGTGGTTGGAGGTATGCCTTCACCTAGCTGTGGGGGTATGTTTTTGATGAAATATTCTGGCTGACCCTCTCGTGTGAATTCTGTTACAGGACTCATAGCTATCCCATATCCATGAGTAAATTGTAAGTGTGTATTAATCCATGACTGAGAACTCTCTGGTAGGTCTTCTGAGAATAATTCTCTTGCTCCTAACATAACTTGCCTATACTGCCCATCAACTAGGTATCTATCTACATCTACATCAACGAAACGATAGTAAGCTCTAAAGAATTGTTTTTGATTGTAAACATCTTGTAATGGTCTGTGATCCCACAACCTGATATTGTCTATTGTCTCAAGGTTTGCTTGGATCATACCTCTATCAACAGAAGGGGAGAAGGGATATTCTTTCTCATTTATTCTGTCTAGTGCAAAACCCTGTCTAGTGAAGTCTATACTTCTTGGGATATATTCCATTTCTTTTGATAATTCATTAGGGTCTACTTGGAATCTTTGTACAACTGTAGGGTATCCTTCCCCTACAACGAAAGCCGCTGCTATCCATATACCAGCCCCGAATAGTATTAGCCGAATTGATTGTATCTTTGTGTTCGCAAATAGAGCGATTGATATAATAAACCCGAGTAAGATTATTAGGCGCATAGCCGGGAGCCTAGCGTTTAGATCAGTATATCCAGCTCCGAATATGGAACCACGGTCAGAAAATAATAATTCGTATGTATCTATCCAATAACCTAATGAAATTACTATAAGCAATAAGCCTAAAAGTATAGATACAACTGACATGATTTGTGGAGTTAAACCTATGGATAGATCTTCTCCTCTTAGGCTAAGATTTATGAAATAAACTGAGACCGTGGCTATCAATACAACAATCATAACTCCCTGTATCCACTCTTGAATGAGAATGAACATGGGTATATTGAATACGTAGAACCCAATGTTCTTGTTAAATACTGGTTCAGTAGCTGGTATTAATTGTCCTGTGGTAGGGTTAATCTTTGTGAAATCTACTTCATTAAAGAATCTGAGCAGAGTTTCCCATTGACTAGCCAGCAGTGACCCAAATGTAATTGCAAGGATCAGTATTGCTAAGGCTATTACAATTCGAATGATTTTGTTTACCATGGGTTGGATTTCGATTGGTATGGTTTCAATAGGATCGCCTACGGTTTTCCTATACACATAAATGACGCTGGGTAAGATGATAATTGTGAATAAAACAGCACCGCCAAGGAATAGAAATACCTTAGTAGTAAGTATTTTCATATAGACGTTCTGATAATCGAGATTATCGAACCACAATAGGTCTGTATATATACCTTTCATGACATGGCTAAGAGCCATGAACGAAATGATGCCTATTAGAATCAACGCCCATTTTATGACTGAACTTGGTTTGAATGGTAAATCTTCAAGGCTGAAGTCTGAAAAGGGATTTTGATCTGAATCATCTGGTGATAACATACTCATTTTTAATGTATCCTAGTTCCTGAATTTTTTCCTGCACTAAAGCCTAATATAGCATGGCTGGTTCTACCATCCATTATATGTGCTTCATTTACACTATCAAGAGCCCTAAGGCATGCTTCAACTTTAGGGACCATTCCACCTGCTACTACTTCATCCTGGATGAGTTTATACGCCTCGGTTTTTCTTATCTCTTTTAAGAGATTCTTGTCTGTAGTAAGTACTCCTTCAACGTCTGTAAGGAATATTATAGAATCTGATTTAAGCGAACGAGCTATCTCTCCGGCTGCTGTATCTCCATTTACGTTCAATATAGTGCCAGTAGGAGACCAGTTTTCGTCTACCTCTATCGCTATGGGAGCAATTATAGGTATATAGCCTTGTTCCAGAGCGGTGACGATCAAGTCGGAATTAACATTTACTATTCTACCTACCTGACCTAGTTCTGGGTCTAGTATTTTACATTGAAGCATGGTTCCATCTGCACCGCTTATACCTAGAACCTTGCCGCCTATCGCCTGTATTGAAGATACTAGTTGTTTATTTACTAATCCAGCTAGAACAGCAGATACTATATCCATACTTGCAGCGTCAGTGACTCTTAATCCTCTAACGAAGTGCGGAGTAGCACCCTGTTTCTCCATCCATTGTGATATAACAGGTCCTCCACCGTGTACCACAATCGGACACACCCCATTATTCTGCAATTGTACTAGATCACTGAGGGTAGTATCTTCACTTCCGAGGAGGCTTCCACCTATTTTTATTACTATTGTAGATGTGATCTTATTTTCCTTGCTCATTTCGGTGTACTCAGGATGTGTTTTAACTACCTGTAAGGTGATTAATAATCAATTTAAGTTGAATATGCACTATTAAATGTGACATATGCTTCACTTATTTCGCATCCCCATGCGGTTGCGGACTTATCGCCCATCTTTAAGGTTACCCTTATATTGATTTCGGATTCATTCATCGTAGCAACTACAGCATCTTTAAAGAATGGTATTGGCCTACCATCTTCCATTATGCAAATTTCATTAATATATAGTGCTATACGATTCTCTTCCAATTCGGCTCCGCTATATCCTAGCGCTACTATTATACGCCCCCAGTTAGGGTCAGCACCATGTACAGCGCTTTTAACTAATATTGATGAGGCTATTGATTTTGCGGCTAGACGGGCATCTTCTTTAGTCATAGCCTCTTCAACTTTTACCTCTATTAACTTATCAGCTCCTTCTCCATCTCTTGCTATTTCTTTTGCTAAGAAAATTGATATTTCTTGCAGGGCTGATTCAAATAAAGTTGCACCGGGACTTTTATTAGATATAATTTCTCCGCCGGCTGCACCATTGGCGAGTATTATCACACTGTCATTAGTGCTTGTATCTCCATCTATTGATATCATGTTGAAGGTAGAGTCAACCACCTTACTAAGGCAAGATTGTAAGAATTGTGGCTCTACGGGTGCGTCGGTGGACAGGAATGACAGCATTGTTGCCATGTTGGGGTGAACCATTCCTGAACCTTTGGCGATTCCACCAATAATATAGCTGTGATCTCCAATATTGAATGATATAGCAGCCTCTTTTGATATAGTGTCGGTAGTTCGTATGGCTCTTGCAAGTGCATGGCCGCCTTCTATACTTAATACTATATTTGATATACCCGTGCTGATCAATGCCATAGGTAACTCCACGCCTATCAGGCCTGTGCTCGAAGGGAGTACTAGCGATGGAGTTATACCGAGATGTTGAGCTGCAACATTTGCCATTTCAATGGCATCCTTCATGCCTTGTTCGCCAACAGACGTGTTGGCTATGCCACTATTGACTACTATTGCTTGAGCTTGTTTGGACGCAACCCTTTCTTGGTCTAGCAATACGGAAGGGGATTTAATTTTATTTTGTGTGAAAGTTCCAGCGACTGTGCACAGTGCTTCTGAGAATAATATCCCTAAATCCAACTTATCCTCAGTATAAGTTCTTATGCCGCAGTATGTTGCCCCTGCAAGGAAGCTTTTTGGTGACGTGACAGTTCCACCATCTATCCAAAAACTAGTTTGAGACAATTTGTGTGGATCTCCTTATTAGGTTTAAACCTGATGCAGTATAACACTAAGCAGAGTGACAAGAAAAGGTAAAGATGTATTTGTGTGTCCCATGACTAGAGTCAGGGCATTCACATATTGATTCCTGACATAGTATGCAATGATCCTTTCGCTATTTGAGAAGGCATGTTGAAGAGTTGAGTTTATAAGTCTAGAGGATGGCAAGCATGGAAGGTTTAAGGTTTTCTATCCAAGGTTGGACGGGCCTTAATCTAAAGAAATTTATGTATATTTACAATCTAAATCCCTAGAACCAAAATGAGCCTAATCTGGAAGCTAGAGAAGGTGAGGAATAAAACGAATACTGTCTTGGCAGTTTCTATTTAAAGAACCACATTGAGAATCTTAATGCCATTTCTGAGGGTAAAAAGTTTGAGTTAATATGTTTTCAATTTCTAATTGTAAGGCAGATCCAAATGATTTGGACCTGCCCAAAGTTTTGCTATCTAACTACTTGTTAAGGGTACAGTATATTCGATAGATGTACTTGTGTCTTTTCCATTTTTCCTAGCATTATTTGTGCTTTCTGTTAAAATTGAACCGGACCTAGGGTCTATTTTCCCTCCATCTGAAATCAAACCGTATTTGTATTCCAATTCCAGGAGCAATCGCTCTAGATCCTGTTGAGCCTTCCTTGATTCGAGCATTTTTTTGTCAGCATCCATTTGTGATTTTAGGAGATGATATCTATCTTCTGGTGTTAGTTCTTGCATTTTGTTCTCCAATCTAGTTATTTGTGACATAGTAGCACATATGTTCTATTAGTGCAATATATGAATTGCTTTTCTCTTGCCTAGATTCGAAGTATCTAAAACCATGGCAATGGTATATTGCGGCGAGTTGGATCATATGGAGGGAAGAATGGGTTGTTTGCAAAATTTGTCAATCTGTTTTTGAGTGCATTTATTTCTTCATCATCTAGCAACTGCGTGAGTTTCTCATATGTAGGTTGATTATGTGATAAATCATTAAGGAAATTTGATATATTATTCACTAAAGGTTGTGGTATGGGTTTTTCTGCGAAATCCCATATTACTGTACGGAGCTTCCATATTGGATGAAATGTTAATCCATGATCTATTCCCCATATACGTCCGTCGCGACCCATAAAACAATGACTGGCTTTCCTATCTGCATTATTGGTTATGCAGTCGAACAAAGCTATTTCTGCTATTTTGTTAGGATGCTCAGAAATTATTGTAAAATAATTTGAATCTGGTTCTATGTCTATAAATTGTTGTACTGAGCCTATGCCATATGGGCCATCTCTTACTACAGTATCTGGGATGAAGTCTAAGCCCAATGCTGTGGCTACTACGTATGAAGCGTATTCACGTTTATACAGCGTACCTGATGTGAAATCATGAAGAGGTTTTTCACCAATGCGAGGTTTGTAAATTGCTCTTATAGCTTTCGATTTATATTTGATTCTTATTGAAAATGTGTAATTTGAGCCACTCGTGATTAATCTTGGGTCAGATATTTCCCCTTCAACGAGTATACTGCTTATTTCGTTTATTGATCCGTTATTGAGCAATTGATTTGTCACCACTGCTTGATGTAGACGAGGACTGCTTATCTAATAATGTGTATTATATCTGCAGGATGCCATCGGGTTCTGAGCACATATGCAGCTCTAAGTCCATAGGTTCGCCACATAGTGAACACATTGGCCTGCCTGCTGCACAGATCTTGAATGCTTTTTCCGACAGGTCATCTAATTGAGATCCAAATGAGTAGAATGCCAATAGTGGTTCCTCAGAAGAATTATCTGTGATATTGTAAGCCTCAACCACAAATAAATTACTATTTGGTTTATGTGCTAGGCTAAGCCGCCCGACCGTAAATTCGAAATTCATGAGAGGCATATCTTTTGCTTCTGATAATGGTTCAAGATCATTAGTATCTTTTGGATCTATGTTAACTATATCTAGAATGCGCTTTATTGCCATTGCTAATTCAAATAATTGCTGTTTCTCTATCCATAAACTTATATTCTTACCTGAATTATCTAAGAATATTCGAAAAGTACGTTCGCCTGGGAAGCCGAATGACTCTACTTTCAGGGTGTCAGGTATACCGATATCGTATTTCATATTAGTGAGGCACTTCTATAATGTTCAGTACTTGCTTATGTGTGTGTGAATTAGTTTTTGTTTCAAGCATCTTAATGCTAAAGAGAATGTTGCCACATTACAAATCTTAAGTATTTAACTTAGTAGTATAGTATTAGTCCACGTTCCGTATAACGTACTTTATTACTCCTCTAGGTGTGTTTACGGTTATGTCTTGTCCCTTAGAATGATTCATTAGTGCTTTACCCACAGGGGAAACAGTTGAAATGCGGTTTTCCATTGGATCAGCTTCTGAAGAATTGACCAACATGTATATATTCTCTGTTCCAGAAGCAGATTCCAGTAGAGTTACTTTGCTTCCAATATGAATAGATTGTTTCTTTTGCTTATTTGCCAAGTCTTCAGGCTCAACAATTTTGATGTTTTCTAATGATGCCTCCAAAGTTCGTACCCTGGCTTCCATGAGGCCCTGTTTTTCCCTTGCTGCATCAAGAGGTGCATTTTCTCTAAAATCTTTATCAGCCATTGCCAATCTTATTTCTTTAGCGACAATTACCCTCTCGCCCTTGAGGGTCTCAAGTTCATCAATCATTCTCTTATGTCCGTCCACTGTAAGCTCTACAACGATAGGTTTGCGGTTTGATTTGCCTAATTTTTTTAGTGTTTTTCTCACCCTAACATGTTTGGCTAAGGAAACTCTAGCTATATCATTTTTATGACAAAAATTCAAGAAGTCTTTTAGGTATTTACCTCTTCTATTGGCTTCCACCTGACTATTAGAGGAATCTGCTATTAGTTCACTAAATGCCGCAGTTTCGTGTGGTGAAATGAGACTTACTATTTTGTCCCTGCCACACCATCGCAAGAACTTGCTCAGTTCTTGTTGAACTTCTAATCCATCTACTTGATTTCTTGTTGTGAGATACTTAGTCAAAGTATCATTTAAATTAGTATCATAAAATGATTCCATAAAAGCGATCTTTATCCCTTCTAATGTGCTGGTATACTTGCTAAATCATAACACTAAGGCCTCAACAAAAATAGAGGACTTTAGAATTAAGCGTCCTCTATTTTTGTTGAGCAATTGTTCTGGTTTTTAGCTTCCTGTAGTCGAAGCTGTCGATGCTGTCGGAGCAGCCCGCTCTTGAGTCCTGCTAATGCCAATTCTTCTAGCAAGGATTACTTTTGCGATATTTGTACTGCCTCCAGCATGGTTCTGGCCTGCACGCTGCCGCTGATTTATCTCTTGTGTTCCGCTATGGGGCGATCCTGGTTCTTTTGTATCTAGGAATGCATGCATTGCGTATATGTCCCTTATTCGTTTTGCTACTCTAAGGGTAGACTCTCTACCATATACATTAGCCAAATTACTTTCGCCCTGCATTTCCATGTGATTCTGATACATCCAGAACGTTCTCTGAAGGAACAGGCTATGGATATGAGACTCTATATAGGATTCTGAGGTAGCTTGCGCTACAATCGGGTCTGATCCGAGGTTACCATCAAATCTAACAGCTTCTTTCGTGAATTCTAGAAGCTTATCTACTGGCTGGTCGGCCGGAGCTGCCCTTCCTCTACCACCGTGCTCCGCTTCCAACAAGGTAGACATTACCTGCCAGCCTTGTGTTTCGCCACCAATCATATGGTCTCCAGGGACTCGAACGTTGTCCATGATTATGTTTTTCTGTTTACTTCCTGGAAGTAGTTCCATAGTCTTTATTGTAATACCTGGAACGTTGTTTGGTATCATGAAGAATCCCAGATTACGATGCCTTGGTGCATCTGGGTCTGTAAGTGCTAATCCTGGGTACCAATCCTCGTCTCCGTAGCAGCTAATAAATACATTTTCACCGGTAACAATCCAGTCATCACCGTCCCTTACTGCCCTGGTTTTAGTATTAGCTAGATCTGCTCCACTATGTGGTTCGGTTAGTCTTTGCCAATTTAGTTTTTCTCCTGTGAGCAGAGGTTTTAGGAATTTCTGTTTCTGTTCTTCCGTTCCCCACACTATCAGGCTTCCAAATACGTAGTTGTTGCTAAAACCTCTTGGTGCGCCGAATCTACTGAATTCCTCTTCTATGATAGTCTCATGATCTCCACTCAAGCCTCCACCACCGAATTCGGCTGAGTGTGTTGGGTACAGCCAACCGATATGAGCTAGTTCTTGATGCTTGTCTTTCCACCAATTTCTCCACTCATCACTTACGTCTTCGGGGTCTACAGGCAATTTCTTGTCTGTTGGTATATTTTCTTCTAACCAAGATCGAACTTCCTTTCGGAATTTCTCCTGTTCTTCGGTATAAGGTATTGCGAAATCCATTACAGCCTCCTTAATTTCCGTATAGCCAAGTTTGAAACTATGCAGTTGCACTTGGAATCTTGTTACAGACCGAGTGACGCTTATCAGATTGTATACAATGATAAACCCTAAAGTATTTGTATGGCAAGTGTATTACTTAAGTAAATAAGTATTCAGTCGACATGGCAGTTTGTGTTCTACATAAACGAAAACATATGTTTGACATATTATGTTAGTAATAGTAACTTTCTTAGACTAAGCTTTTATTACTATTGACGTTATAGTTTCCGTTATAGTTTCAATGAGTGGATATATTTTATAGGCATGAGAATGATTAATGGATACCAAGAATTCCGGAAAAGAAAATAATTCAACTCCAAAGAGGAGTGGTATTTTTTATGGATGGAAGATGGCTTTCGCCGGTTTGGGCATCGGTTTCTATCAGGATGGGACAGGGCATTATGGGTTTACTGTATTTTTCGATCAAATATTAATGCACTTTCCTGGATGGCCTCAATGGGCGGTGTCGATTGGACCGTCATTGCAGAGGCTTAATTCAGGAATACTTGCCCCGGTGACAGGTTATATGGTAGATCATTGGGGTTCTCGTCGGACACTTATCCTGGGATTTATGGTTGGGGGCCTTGCGTTTATTTTACTTGGGTTAATTCAAAACATGTGGCAATTCTATGTAGTGTTGCTTATTTTAGCCTTTGGTTCAAGCGCAGGATCCTATGTTGTTGCAACGGCAGCCGTGAGTAATTGGTTTTCTAGAATGAGAGGCAGAGCAATATCTATAGTGGTGCTTGGCCCTGGGCTTTCTGGAATACTGGCAGCAGTATGGGTTCCAATAATTGATTGGTCAGATTGGAGAACTGCATGTTTTATTGCGGGTGTAGGTTTTTGGGTTTTTTGTATACCTTTGGCCATGGTAATGAGGAGTAGACCTGAAGATTATGGCTTGTCTAAAGATGGAGATGAGATAACTGAAAAACTGGATTATGAACAGCCTTTTGGCACTAAACAGACCAACCAAGATATTGTTATGTCTATGCATGACATATTAAGGAGTCGCAGTTATTGGCAATATGTGGCATTTGGGGCACTAGCGCTTGGAACCCAGAGTGGTTTGGTATTGTTCTTAATGCCTGCTTTAAAGAGTTATGGTATCTCCATGGCTGCTTCAGGAGTGATAGTAATGTGGTTTACAGTATCCAGTATACCTATAAGACTGCTTTCTGGAGTTCTCGCAGATAGATTTGATAAAAGACTTGTAATTGCGGTTGCAATGGTTTTGCAGGTCTTGGGAGTGATGGCTTTTGCATCTGTTACGAATACTTTCATGGCATTCGTAGCGGCTTTTATGATTGGGTCAGCCATAGGCCTGCGTAACCCGGCAAGATTGGCATTGCAAGCTGAATACTGGGGAACAAGTGTTTTCGGAAGGGTAGGGGGTATTCAAATGGGTGTTGCCGCAATACCTGGGATAATAACGCCCATGTTTGTAGGGTTAGTCTTTGATATGACTGGTAGTTATAGGTTGGCATTCTTTGTGCTAGCTGGAATAACGTCGATTGCTATACCACTGGTACTTACCCTCAAACGTCCATCTTTTCCAACTGGCAATTAACTCATAATCTAAGTTTCTACGGTTTATAGAGACTTACTTATAGTTATTAACAAAATCCCTGAAACAACTAATGCTGCTCCTATAATAGTCCTGCCAGTTACCTTCTCTAATTGCCTAAGGATTAAATGTGTCAATAGTATGGCTATTAAAGGGCTAGTTGCTATTATTGGAGAAACTTGCACTAGGGGCGATCTATCTAGTGCGAAATATAAAAGAGTTACACCTGCTGCAGATCCCACACCTGATAACGCTAACCAGAAAAAACCTTTAGCAGGTGCTGTGGCCACGTCTTTAATGATTTGCCGATGAAATATTAGTGATACGAATATAAAGCCTGAGAACAAGGCAAATGCAGTCCCTACTATTGGATGAGCATATTCACTAGTTATGTGTTTACCAACAGTCTGAGCTGCCCCATATGAAGCTCCAGCTCCAATGGCTGATATATAGCCGATTATGGTAGGGTACTTCGCAGAAAGATTGTAGATATAGTTCATTGTTTTACAGGTTCGCTTGTAATAAGTACCGCACCGGCTACTACTAACAACGTGCCTAAGATTAACTGGGGTGTAATGCTTTCGTTAAGGAATGTCACTCCAAGGACTGTAGCGAATAAAGGTGCCGTGCTAAAAAGGGGAGCAGCCTTTGATACACCTACCAATTTAATACCTATAGTATTCAATAACCTTCCTAGTGCAAAGTTCAGGAACCCAGCTAGAGCAAACCAGATAAATGCCAAACCTGGTAATGCTAGGATTTCATCCAAATGGAATATGAGTACGAAGCCCAATATGGCTACAGAGCCAGGAAGTAAAGATATCCAAGTCCCAGTTGTTGGGCTAAGCGAATGTACTCCTATTCTAACTAGTACGTTACTTATACCCCAGCAACAAGCTGCCAATATTGCAAAGTTAAATCCATCCATTTAAAAGCTAACTTGCTATTTTGCTAACTGCCTCTACTAGATAAGACAGTTCATCCTCTGAGTTGAAGAAGTGTGTAGATATTCTGACGGCTGCAATTTCTTTGACTTGCCTAGATACTATGTTGTGATCGTACCATAATTTATCTACAGCATCTTCGGGGGATAAATTTGTTATCTGGAAAGCAGTCAACCCAGAAGATAATTTTTCTTCTAATGGGGAAAGAATTTTGACGTTTTTTACCTTAGACAACATATCTTTAAGTTGCGTGGCTAATTGCAATGCCCTGGACTCCACGGTTTCCATGCCGATCTCTTGGACGAATTTTATTGCCTCACAAAAACCTGCAGATAGTGGAGCACTTTTTGTGGTTAGCCTGAATTTATCCAGAGAGTCGTTATTTGGATTGTAATTGCCTTGGTCGTCATAAGATAGAGCTGCCCTACCGGATACTCTTGTAGGTTGGAGTGTTGGAATTAACTCTTTTTTTACATACAGTGCTCCGACTCCATCAGGACCTAGCAACCACTTTTGTGCTGGTATGGAGTAGAAATCACAATCCATATTGTGCAAGTCTAGAGATATGTGACCAGCAGTTTGGGCACCGTCTAGAAGCATCTTAATACCGTGGCTTCTTGTTAATTCCCTGATGGATTTAACAGGCATACGGAGACCAGAAGTATACTGTATGTGACTGCTGAATACCAAGCGAGTTCTATTTGTTATAGACGATGCCAGTTTCTGGATTATGGAATCTTCGCTCTCATTGGGCTGCAACTGTAGCACTTTGATATTCACACCTAACCTGTGCCGTAGTGAGTAAGCAGGCAGCAGTACAGAACTATGCTCTAATCCAAAAGTTATTATCTCATCGCCTTCTTGCCAAGGTAATCCATTAATCACTAAGTTCAACCCGTCCGTAGTATTCTGGGTTATGCATATTTCTTCAGGGTATGCATTTAATAATCCAGCTACAGCTTCTACAGTATCTAACTGAAGTTGCCTGCCAGTTTCCACTACTGGTTTACTGGTAGGCCCGTTATAACTTTCCTCTTCAAGTCGATTCTTTACGGCTTCTACTACTCTTCTTGGAGATGGTCCAGACCATCCAGTATTCATATATACCATCTGTTGGCAGGTTGGTATTTGGGATCTTATATCTTCTAAGTTCAAAGTTATCTCCAGACTTTCAAGTGTTATTAATATTAGATGGTCATATATATTTAAAGCATATATTCATTTTAATTGTTATAAGCTTTTCGATATCTAGGTACCTAGCTGCTACACTAAACTAGTACACCTTCATTTTCTAATGTACTGATATCGGATTCGTTCATGCCTAGTAGATCACTTAGAACATGTTTATTGTGTTCACCCATACCAGGTGCTAAGGCATAGTAAGGAGTTGGGGAGTCGCTTAATCTCCAGGGATGCGCGACTTGGGAGTAAGGATTTCCCTCAACCTCCCCTAGTGGCACGAAACTACCTCGCTCTATGAGGTGAGGATCATTCACTAATCCGTTTCCGTCCAATACGGGGCCAGACGCTATTCCGGCTTTTTGCAGTATCGCCATGGCCTCGTAGTCTGAATGGTTTAGGCTCCATTCAGTTATAAGTTTGTCTAGCTCTTTCTGGTTGTCCCAGCGACTCAAAGGGTCAGAGAAGCGCGGGTCATTCGCCCATTCTCTATGCCCAGTAGCTCCACAGAATTGATTCCATTCCTCTTCGTTTCCTACAGATATGGCTATCCACTTATCAAATCCCTCGCATCTGTACACGTTATGAGGAGCCATACCTATTTCTTTATTTTCTTGTCTTCCAAGATCTCTACCGTTTACAGAGTAATCTAATACAGCCTCTGGTATAGCTGATATCACCATTTCTGCCATCGACATCTGTATGTATTGACCTTCCCCAGTTTTCCTTTGGTGCCTAAGTGCAGCCAATACAGCAAATATCATGTGCATTCCTGTCAGATGGTCAGCCCATATAGCTCCTACCATGCCAGGTCTTCCGTCACTATATCCTGTCAAATGAGAGAAACCAGCAAAATTCGATGCTTCTGCAAAATATCCAATAGCATCCTTCATTGGCCCTGTCCTTCCTAAGGCCTGACTTGATAGCATAACTATGTCTGGTTTTATTTCGCGTAAGTCATCATATCCAAGCCCGAAGCGTTCCATTACACCTGTGCCAAAATTTTCCATAGCAACATCGCTTATCTTTACTAGCTTTTTTGCTATATCAGCTCCACGGCTATCTTTCAAATTCAGAGTTATACTCTTTTTACTACCGTTAAGATTACTGAACATAGGTCCATATCTCTGATCCATTTGAGTCCTGCTCAAGGTTTCTATCTTTATTATTTCAGCACCCATTTGACCCAGAAGTGTAGTTGCATATGGGCCTTGTACAACCTGAGTGAAGTCCGCTACTCGGATTCCATCTAGAGGGAGTTTGTCGTTCATTTAATACCTCCTGTGAATTTGAGTCTTAGGTTAGGTTTGTATAAGATCAAATAATGCCGAGCTGATACAACTTTGTTATATCAAGCCCAGAATACCCCAACTTGCCAGAGAGTATCTCTTCGGTATGCTGGCCAAGTCTAGGGGCCGTGGCAGAGATTGCCCAAGGTGTCTTAGACCATCTATACGGTGGGCCAGGAGATTTAAAAGTTCCTATATCAGGGTGGTTCATATCCAAGAAGGTTTCTCTCTCTATATAGTGGGGATGGTTGAAAATATCCTCCATTGTATTAACAGGTAGGCATGGGATATGATTTTCTACCTGTAGGATCTGGTATATTTCTGCGCTAGTGTAGTCCTGAGACCATTCTTCAACTAGTAGAAGTATAGCATCTAAGTTTTCCATACGTAGGTCCCTCTCAGAAAATAACTCCTCATCCATCCACTCTGGATGTCCCATGACATTCTTCAACGCCTCCCAGAAATGATCCATGAAGAACTGTGCTGTGAAATACCCGTCCTTAGTCTTTAATGGTTTTCTTGTTGCAATTGGTCTACCCACCCCTGCTATTCTACTGGGGGTTTCACCTCTATTTATGGTCGAAACAATTGCCATACCAATTGCCCTTACCAATGCTTCTTGTTCAGAAACATCTACATGTTGCCCACGGCCAGTCATCTCTCTAGCAAATAACGCACTCATAGATCCGGATGCTCCAGTCGCTCCAGCCATCATGTCTGCCTGGTGACCAGGAGCCTTCATGGGTGGATTTGTGTCAGGATCTTCAACATCACCAGGTGTGGGATATCCGATACCTCCTATGTGGAAGGAGATAAGATCCGTAGCCTTATAGTCTCTATATGGGCCAGTTTGTCCAAATGGAGTGATAGAAGTCACTATCAACTGCTCATTTCCTGATGATAGAGAAGAATAATCGAGGCCTAGGTCATGCATTGCTTGTGGAGCATTACTTTCAACAAGTATGTCAGCATCTTTTATCAATTCCATCAGGATTCTTTTCCCAGTAGGATTCTTGAAATCTAGGGTCACGCTTTTCTTGTTGGTGTTAAGGTATGCGTATAAGAGACTTTTCTCTTTATCTGGTTTATCTCCAGGGAATGGTCCATAGCGCCTAGAAGGGTCTCCAGTGCCTGGCGGCTCTATCTTTATCACTGAAGCTCCCAAATCAGCCATAAGTTTAGTGCAGTAAGGAGCAGGGATAAATCCACCAAGTTCTACTACTTTTAATCCCGATAAAGCCTTGCTAGTCATCGTAACCTCCATATCTAAAGGTCTAAGTATGAATCCCGTAGGATTTAAGTTAACTACGTATCAAGCCTTAGCATTTAATCTTAATGTCTGAGACCCGAGTGTGTCAGTTTAATCCTTACAATTTTTGTTCCCATATAGCTTCTAGAACGCGGCCTGGGTTCATAGGTAAATTGTAAAAGCGCACTCCAATAGCATCATATACGGCGTTTGCTATGGCTGCCAATGGAGGAACTATAGGAACTTCTCCAACACCCCGCACTCCGAAAGGATGTCCTGGGTTTGGCACTTCAACTAGAATGGTCTCCAGCATAGGTAAGTCAAGTGCAGTTGGCATACGATAATCTAGTAGGGATGCATTAACTAGACCACCTTCTGCATTGTAATAGTACTCCTCATTTATGGCCCATCCAATGCCTTGTGCTACCGCACCTTGTATTTGGCCTTCTACATAACTGGGGTGGATAGCGGTTCCTGGGTCCTGTAACGCGGTATATCGAATTACGTCTACTTTACCAGTATCAGTGTCTACCTCTACATCTACTATGTGGTGAGCGAAAGCAGGACCTACTCCTCGTGGTGTTACTATTCCTTTGCCGACAATAGGGCCACCTGTTTCGTGTAACTTGCCAGATAATTCTTTAAACGTGATATTTTGATCTGAGTTCGATTTCCTAGTAAATATATCTGTTTCGTATGCTACGTCTTCATTGGATGTTTCCCATATCATAGCTGCACGTGATTTCATTTGCTCAACTACGTCATTAGCGGCCTCATAGGCAGCATACCCGGTAGCGAACGCCGTTCTGCTGCCACCAGTGACGCCGGTGAATCCTATAGAATCAGTATCTACTACAGTGGTATGTACATCTTCAACTTTCAATCCAAGAACTTCTGCTGCTTGCATAGATATTGAGGCCCTTGTACCTCCAATATCTACAGAACCTTCTACAAGGCTAACAGTACCATCTGGGTTTACAGATATATTGACACTGGATTGTAATCCTGCGTTGAACCAGAAACCGCTTGCAACTCCACGGCCTCTATTTTTACCTTTTACTTTAGATTTGTAATGAGGGCTAGCTTTTGCCGCCTTTAATACCTCTACATTACCCACTTTATTGAAAACAACTCCGTCTACTCTTCTATCACCCTCTTTAGATGCGTTCTTGAGTCTAAACTCCAGTGGGTCTAATTCTAATTTCTCACATATCTCATCTACAATAGTTTCTACTGCAAAAGCGGCTTGAGGTGCTCCTGGTGCTCGATATGCTGTGGTTTTAGGTTTGTTAACGACTACATCGTAGGCATCTATCATTGCATTTTCTAGGTTGTAGCAGCTAAACATGCACATAGCACCTGCTGTAACAGGTGACCCAGGGAATGCTCCTGCCTCAAATGCCAGCAATCCTCTGCCAGCTACCATTCGGCCGTCTTTTGTTGCACCTATCTTCACTTTCATATAAGTTCCCGCACCTGGGCCTGAAGCCTCAAGTACATCTGCCCTTGACATTATTACTTTTACTGGCTTGCCAGATTTCTTGGATAGTACAGCTGCAACCGGGTCGAGATATGCGGGTATCTTTCCTCCGAATCCTCCACCTATTTCCATTGGTATTACTCGGACTTTTGATACGGGCACTCCTACAACTGCGGCGGTAGTGCTACGGACACCAAAAGTAGTTTGTGTGCTGGTCCAAACGGTTATATCTCCTTTTGCATCCCACATTGCTGATGAGGCATGAGGTTCTATGTAACCTTGATGGACGGTGCTTGTAGTGAATTCTCTTTCTATAATTACATCTGCTTCTTCAAAACCCTTTTCAGCATCACCTATGGTGTAAATAGTGTGCGTAGGTATATTACTATTAGTGCCAGTATCTTGGCCCCCTGACGTGGTTGTCATAGTTTTGTGAAGTATAGGTGCATCTTCTTTCATTGCCTCTTGGGCTGTGAGAACTGGCTTTAGTACCTCATATTCTACCTCTATCAGGTCTAAGGCCTCCTCTGCAATATGTGGACTAGTCGCCGCTATTGCCGCTATTGCATGGCCTTTGTATAACACTTTTTCTCTGGCCAGTACATTTGCACTTATGAATTGTAGATTTGCAGAACCGCCTTCTCCAATTGTAGTGAGTCCTTTGGGTGGCTCGGCAAAGTCTTTAGAGGTTATGATGGCTTTAACGCCTGGGTATTTCAATGCTTTGTCTATATTAATAGATTTGATATTCGCATGGGCATGAGGGCTCCTTAGAACTTTACCATGAAGTAATGTTGAGTCTTGGTAGTCCGCTGCAAATTTTGCTTTACCAGTTACTTTTTCTATTCCATCTGGGCGGATAGGTCTGGTTCCAATTACCTTGTACTGAGATACAGGTTTGGTCTGAGTTGCCATGATATAAATAACCCCTTATATATGAGTAATTTCAGTTTTCTTTGTAGGTAACATCGTATCATACATACACTCTAAGTGCATATATTTCATCAGCTATTATCTGAATTAATATCCTTTAAATTGTGGTTCTCTTTTTTCCAAAAATGCTCTTGGCCCTTCTTTATGATCTTCGGTTTGTTGAACTGAAGAGAATGCAGCTGCAGCTGCCTCTAAAGATTGATCTAATGTCATAGTAAGCCCATTGTATACAAGTCTTTTGGCAAATTTTATTGCGACTTTTGGACCTTGGGCCAACTGCTCAGCGTATCCTAGTGCATGGGGTAACAAATCTGCGTGGGGTACTACATCACTTACATATCCTATCCTGAGAGCTTCTTGTGCATCTATGATTTTGCCAGTCCATATTAAATCTAGTGCTTTAGCCACTCCCACAATTCGAGGCAAATAATATGCTCCACCATCGCCAGGTACTAATCCCATGCGGACGTAAGCCATTCGGAATCTGGCTTGGTCAGAGCAGAATCTGATATCACACATGCTTGCGAGGTCCATACCTGGGCCAGCTGCAACTCCGTTGACCGCTGCTATATATGGTTTGCTGAATTGTTCCACTTGTCTGTTTAGCTTGTGTATGCCGTATCTAAATCGTTCTGTACCTTGCCATGCTCCGGGCTGGCCTGCGTCATTTCTAGCTACGAAATTACCAGGCTGGGCACCTGCACAAAAGGCTCTATCTCCAGCACCTGTTACTACTAATGCTCCTATATCCGGGTCATTTTCAGCATCGTCTAGTGCAGCCAAGCAACCTTCTACCATGTCTCCTCCAAGGGAATTCATTCGCTCAGGGTTGTTTAGGGTTAGTAGAGCTACTCCTTTGTTCTTAGAATATAGAGTATTTTCAAAATTATGCGAATCAGACATTTTATGGAGTCTCCTATCTTGTTTATTATGGACGGGCTTCTAGGAAGTCATGGAACATTCGGCATCATATCCATTCCTATATGACCTTCATCTTCTAGTCTTTTGTATTCTTCATCTGTGAACCCTAGGATTTCTTTATATACGTATTCGTTGTGTTCTCCTAGAAGAGGAGCAGCGATACGGAGTTTATTGGGTGTTTTTGACATAGACCATCCGGGTCCATGATACTTAAGTGTTCCAACTTCCTCATGTGGCAACTCTTGATAGAACCCTCGTTCAACCATATGTTTGTCCTTTAGAATTTCCAGATCATCCAATAATGGTCCGGCAGCAACTCCTTCTGTTTGGAGCATAATGAATACTTGGTTTGGAGTGAAATGAACAGTCCAAAGTTTAATTATTTCATCTAATTCATCTTGATTTTTCAGTCTTGATATTGTGTCTCTAAAACGTTCATCCTCTGCTAAATCAGCGTTATCCATAATTTTACAGAATGTCTGCCATTCCTTGTCAGATCCAACTGCTATTGCCACCCAGTTATCCTGTCCATTGCATGGATATACTCCATGAGGTGCCATATAATAGTCTCGGTTGCCAATTGTTCCTCGAATTCTTTGGTTCATGTTGTAATCCATTATAGGTTCTGCCATAACAGGAATGAAATTTTCAGATAAACATAGTTCTATCATTTGCCCCTTTCCTGTACGGTTGCGATACCAGATAGCGGAAAGTATGGCAAATGCTGCCGACCCGCCTGCTGCGGCATCCGCAGCTACAGTGTCTCCTCTCATTGAGGGATCCACATCTGGGTAACCTTTTATATGATGATGGCCAACTGTTCCGTCAACATGTAGTCCTAAGCAACGATAATTTGAGTAAGGTCCAGTAAGCCCAAAGGCTGGCATTCTAATCATTACTATATTTGGATTATTCTGAGTCACCCATTCGTAGCTAATGCCCAATTTAGCCAGCGTTTCTGGAACATTGTTTTCTATGAAAACATCTGCTGTTTCTAGCAACTTTCCAAGGATATCCAATCCTTCTGGAGTACGTAGATTGACAGTCATGCTTAATCTGCTACGGGCGGTAGCAGTAAACTGAGTGAAGCGATTCCATGGGCGCGGGCCTGCTTCCCAATTTGGGAATATGAAACCTTGAGCTAGAGTAGCTCTTGCTTGATCTACAAGATCTTGAGAAACTTTGGCATATTGGCCTCTTGTACCAGGTTGCATTGTTTGTAAGTTTTCAAGGCGAATGACTTCTGCTCCCCAATCTCCCAAGTATTGAGTAGCATAGGGGCCTGCAGCGATCTGGGTTAACTCAACTATACGTATTCCGTCCAGTGGTAAATTACTCATTCTCACCAACTATTGAATCAGATTTTATATCATGCTTTGGCTAGGCATATTGGCGACATCTGCTAACGAATACCCTAGCATGTCGCAGTATATTTCATGGTTATGTTGCCCTAATAATGGTGCGGGCCTGCGGATTTGCCATGGGGTTTTTTCCATTATAAATGGCCTACCAGGGTATTCTAGAGTCCCTGCTGCGGGGTGTTCTATGTTTTCCCACACTCCTCTTCCTCGGAAATGGCCATCTGAAAGCAAATCGTGGGAGTTAAATATTGGACCGGATATAATGTGGTGTTCTTGAGCTTTTGCCCAAGCATCGCGCATGGTATGTTGCATGAACCAAGGCATTAAGATGCCATGATTGAATGCTATTATATTTTCTGGGTCCAACTGAGCTGATCTAGTTGAAAACCTGGGGTCAGTCAACATTTCAGGCTGGCCTATCATGGCTATGGTCTGTGGCAATCTCGCTCCACCACCACTAAAAACTATATAACCATCTCGACATGGAAATGTACCGGTCCCTACGGTGCTGCCTGGAGTTCGCCTTGGTTTAACAGCGTTTATGAATTGGGCAGCTATCACATCTGGGGATCTTGCATCTCTACTGTGGGCTGCAGTTTCAAATATCGAGAGATCTACATGCTCTCCGTATCCATTTTTCTCTCTAGCAAATAGAGCAGTCATTGTTGCAAGTGCACCCACTATACCAGATTGATATAGTATTACATGTGTTCCATATTTCATTGGTTCACGGCCAGGTAGGCCTTTTGAATGCATAGCTCCACCCATTGCATATGCAATCATGTCGTCTGCTTTGTAATCTCTATAGGGACCAGTCTGACCAAAATTTGAAATGGAAACTAGTATCAGTTTAGGGTTTGCATTTGCTAATTCCTGATATGACAGATCAATAGATGGAAGAAATGAGGGGGAGAAGTTTTCAACTACAACATCTACTTCTTTGACTAATTCCAAAACCATGTTTCTAGCAGCAGAATTTTTCAAATTCAATGTGATCCCGCGCTTATTTGTGTTAAGAAGCAAGAACAATCCGCTTTTTTCTATGTCAGGAACATCGTCTGGAAATGGGCCAAGTTTACGGGAGAAATCTCCACCGTCTGGTCTTTCTAATTTGATCACATTGGCGCCGTAATCTGCTAACATTTTGGTGCAGTAAGGGCCAGCTATTCCATGGGTTAAGTCAAGTACATTGATGTCTTCTAGTGCCATGTCCATTGGCCACCCCAATCATAAAATCCTTAGGTTTAAAGATGCCAAACTCATTCACTATAAACTAGGATAATGTGAAATTATAGTTTTCATAAAGATTTCAGCTTGAAGTCTACAGTAGGGGAAAGTGGAGGTCAATAACATCAATCTATACTCCTAAGAGGTGGATATAATATGTACATCAAAAAGGCGGTGAGCATTAAACTGGCTCCAAATATTATTTGTGCTTGTTGTGATCCAACGGCTGCTGCTAAAAATCCTGCTGCGGCACCACCCAGAGTGGTCATTGCTCTATCTAAACTTAGAACTCCTAGCACTCTCCCGCGCATATTCTCATCTGCTTTCTCTACTAACACTGCATTTACAAGCGGGAAGAATGTGGATTGACCTAGTCCGAGGAAGAACATTATGAAGAACACTACGGAGAGAGCTAATGGTATATTTGACCACCAGAGGAATTCAATTGACCGGGGGATTATATTTTCCGAATATAGGTATGTAGATGCTGAGAATGCTATCAACATGAAACCGTAAGCAGCGAGGGTGGCCAGCATGATAAGTCCTCGATGTTTAGAAGGGCTGTACGTTGCTAATATTAGTGCTCCAAGTGTACCTCCCACTGCTGAGAATGAAACCATAAAGCCGAAACCTTGATTGCCAATGTCCAAAATGTTTACAGCAAACAATGGTGCGAAAACTTGCATAAATGCCATTCCGAAGGCAAACCAGCCAATACCGATTATTAGAACACCACGTATCTCCTTGAAATGCCAGGAATATTTTAACCCATCTATAAGATCATTGCCCATACTTCTCATACCTTGGTAGCCTGAACGCTTCTGCTCTATTGGTCTGAGTTTCCATGTGAAGAAAACAGCCCCTATATAAGCGAAGGTCATGGTTACATATGCACCCTCGAATCCAGCGAAACTGATTAATAAGCCGGCTCCTGCTGCACCTGCTATTCTAGTAGCCGTCATACTTCCTGTACTCAGGGCCATAGCATTCGTTACAAGGTTTCTTGGAACTATACTTGGAATCATTGCTCTTCTAGCAGGCTGGTCAAAAGCCATTGTGGCACCGCGCAAGAAATTATATGCATATATATGCCATAACTCTAGCAATCCAAGTACCACTAGCAATGCAAAAAGTCCAGTTATAATTAATACAACCCACTTGGTTGCAAGAAGAATGAACCGGCGATTGAAATTATCAGCTAGAACTCCTGCTACTAACCCAAAGCCCACAGCTGGAACTGTTCTTGCTACTAATACTAGCCCAAGATGTATAGGTGAGTCCGTCAGATAGAGGATCAGGAGAGGTTTGGCTATCTGATCTATCCATAGAGCAAACGCATGTGTGATTTGACCTAACCATAAATATACGAAGTCCCTGTAATGTAATGATGCAAATGTCCTAGAGAAAGAGAATCCGTTAGTTCTTGCTTCGTTAGGATTTTTTATTTCTTCGGGTATCTCGTTTTCGATCATTATGTGATTACCAGAACTTGATTCTCATATTTTATGATTCATTACGAGAAACCTATATATATGCCAAATTCGAAGTTAATCTAAGTTGCGTATTCTAGGTACGAATGCTATTACAAGGAGAGACATAATGACAAGCATTATAGCCAAGCTTCCTACAGACCATTCTACTCCTATACGATCCGTAAGCACTCCTGTCAAAAATACTGCAAAGCTAGTCAACCCGAATTCCATCATGTAAAGGCTCATGACTCTGCCTCTATATTCGTCTTCAACATAATATTGCAGAAGAGTGTTTCCTAGTGTCATTCGAGTGGTTTGTCCTAGTCCAACGATCAGGATAAATCCAAGAGCAAGTGGCCAGGCCAGAGATGGTATCCACCAGCTTGAAAAAGAGAACCCAACTAAACCTACTCCCAGAACAGCACTGCCAGCCATAAGTAATAAACCCCGTTTCTTGTTTGGGAGAGAAGCTAATATTATGGATCCGATCATAGCCCCGATGCCAGACACACTTACTAATACCCCTAATCCACCTGCACCCACATCAAGTACATCTTCAGAAAACACTGGGAGAAGCATCATATATGGCATAGAAAACAAAACTGTAAGGAATGTGACTATCAGTATTATAAGGATTGTTCTATTGTTTTTTACGTAGGTTATTCCAGCTATAACGTCCGCGAGAGCTCCAGCTCCACTTAGTGAGATAGTTCCAGTTTTTGGCATTAAGGCTATAAATATTACAGCCACCAAGTATAAAGCAGTCATTAGGAAGTATGTGCTGGCAAAGCCAGAGTATTCAATCAAAAACCCACCTAATGCCGGCATCAGTAATCGATTAAAATTCATACCGAAAGTATTCAATGCAACAGCATTCATAAGCTGCTCTTCTGGGACAATCTCTGCAATCATAGCTTGTCTAGAAGGCATCATGAGGCCCATAACTATACCCTGAGCCAAGGACGCCCATATTAGTATCCACCAAGAGTTGGGCATGTCTGGTCCCATAAGGCCAAACACTAATGTTAGTCCTACGCAGAACGAGATTATAGCTGATACTAATTGTCCGGCAACTAGAACGTATTTCTTCTGAACTCTATCTGCTATTACCCCTCCAAACAATGAGAAGAAGAGCATCGGGGCCGCGTTGGCTAGTGCCATTATACCTAAAGCAGTTCCAGATTCGGTTATTCTGTATATCAGCAGGGAACGGGCTATCATTTGCATATTCATTGCGCCCATCTGACCCAACATGCCGAAGTAGTATAATCGGAAGACGGGGTTTTTAAGGGAAGTGAATGTTCGGAGGTCTCTCAACGAAAACGACCTACCCCGAGTCTGGGATATAGGTTTAGTTGAGTTATCCTTAGCTAATGGATCTACGTTGCGATCAATTTCCTTGGCCGGATCCGGTTTATTTTGATGGTCGTCTTCTGGTGGTTTATCGTTCATTTAATTTCAGCCGATGATGACGATGTTAGGTTATTTAGTGCCATTATGTC